>ERZ791737.70-NODE-70-length-148927-cov-20.917674_pt1 | contig 148927 bp, 110 predicted proteins | sample MGYA00510042_ERZ791737 | MGnify/ENA primary metagenome ERZ791737 (study PRJEB30046, sample SAMN00791965) | human gut metagenome | study: EMG produced TPA metagenomics assembly of the A metagenome-wide association study of gut microbiota in type 2...
TGCCTGGTGTTGCCCTTTCTACCAATGGGAAGGTCGGTATATGATTCACCGGTACGTCGGCCGCGAAGGCGACGACTGCCTGATGCTGGGTGATGGAAACGTGGCGCGTATTGAGCGGGTAAAGCGGAAAGACATCATCGGCCTGCTGCGCACCATCCACCGTCCCGACGGGACAACGCAGGATTGCCGTGATGTACGCTGGTTGAAGAAAGCCGAATGGTGGTACCGGTTGCGCTCTTTGCGCCGATGGCTGATTCCAATTTTCAGGGCGCTGCACATCAGATAAAGAGCAGATAATTAAAACTGGTTAAATTATTTTGAAGTGTCATTGAAAGCCTATACATTTGCATCGTTGTTTATGCAATTATTGTTGCTTCAAAAACAACTATCTTATCACCATAATTAATGTATAGACCCAATGAGAAAGTTCTTCTGTTTCATCTGGTTGGCATGCCTGACGCTTCCAATGGTTGCGCAGGAAGCATTAAGCTTGGATAGTTGCCGTGCATTGGCAATCTCCAACAACAAGGAATTGCTGATCAGCCAGGAAAAAATCAAGACGGCACATTATCAGAAAAAGGCAGCATTCACCAACTATCTCCCAGACATCTCGGCAAGCGGCGGATATATGCGCAGCCAGAAAGAGTTGTCCATTCTGAGCGATGCCCAGAAAGGGGCTTTGTCCAATTTGGGAACAAGCCTCAGCGGTCCGTTGCAGGAAGCGGCACAAGTCATCGCACAGCTGCATCCCGAAATAGCCGGTCAGTTGCCTGCCTTGGGACAAAGCCTGGTCGGCGCGCTCGACGGTGCCGGAAGTTCCCTGGTAGATGCATTCCGCACGGATACCCGCAATATGTACGCAGGCGCGCTCACCCTGACTCAACCTCTGTATATGGGAGGCAAGATACGTGCCTACAACAAAATCACTAAATATGCTGAAGAACTGGCACGCCAGCAGCACACCACCGGCATGCAGGAAGTGATACTGAGTACCGACCAGGCATACTGGCAGGTAGTGTCCCTTGCCACCAAAAAGAAGCTGGCGGAAAGTTACCTGACATTGTTGCAAAAGCTGGACAGCGATGTAGACAAAATGATTGCCGAAGGTGTTGCCACCAAAGCAGACGGCCTGTCCATCAAAGTAAAAGTGAACGAGGCGGAAATGACCCTGACCAAAGTAGACGACGGTCTGAGCCTCGCCCGGATGTTACTATGCCAGCTATGCGGGCTCGACCTCTCCTCTCCCATCACCTTGCAGGATGAAGAGAAAGAAGACCTGGCACCCGATGCCGTTGCCGCCAATGGCATCGACATCAACAGCGTTTATGCCACCCGCCCGGAAGTACGCAGCCTGGAACTTGCCACACAAATCTATAAACAAAAAGTAAACGTTGCCCGCGCAGAGTATCTCCCATCCGTAGCCATGATGGGCAGTTACATGGCAACGAACCCTTCAACCTTCAACAGTTTCGAAAAGAAATTCAAGGGAATGTGGACCGTAGGCGTCATGGTATCGGTTCCCATCTGGCACTGGGGTGAAGGCAGTTATAAAGTGAAAGCGGCAAAGTCCGAAGCACGCATCGCCCAATATCAGCTGGATGATGCCAAGGAAAAGATAGAACTGCAAGTCAACCAATCGGCCTTCAAAGTGAACGAAGCTGCCAAGAAACTGACCATGGCGGAGAAGAACCTCGAAAAAGCCGACGAGAACCTGCGATATGCCACACTCGGATTTGAAGAGGGAGTTATCCCGACAAGCAATGTACTCGAGGCACACACCGCCTGGCTCTCCGCCCAATCGGAAAAGATAGATGCACAGATTGACGTGAAACTGACGGAAATCTATCTGAAGAAGGCAACAGGACAATTATCAATTGAAAATTAAAAATTAAAACGATGGATACAAAATCACAAAACAGTAACATGCTACTGGCATTCCTCACGCTGACGGGAGTAATTGCCATAGTTGCCCTTGTAGGTTTCTTCATGCTTCGCAAGGGACCGGAGATTGTGCAGGGACAAGCAGAAGTAACGGAGTATCGTGTATCGAGCAAGGTGCCGGGACGTATTCTGGAATTTCGTGTGAAAGAAGGACAGAGCGTCCGGGCCGGAGACACGCTCGCCATCCTGGAAGCCCCGGATGTACAAGCCAAACTGGAGCAGGCACGTGCCGCCGAAGCAGCCGCACAAGCCCAAAACGATAAAGCTCTGAAAGGCGCCCGCGACGAGCAGATACAGGCCGCTTACGAAATGTGGCAGAAAGCGAAAGCCGGAGTAGGCATTGCCGAAAAGTCGTACAAACGAGTGAAGAACCTGCACGACCAAGGCGTAATGACCGCCCAAAAACTGGATGAAGTAACCGCCCAGCGCGACGCTGCCATCGCCACCGAGAAGGCCGCCAAAGCACAATACGACATGGCCAAGAATGGTGCGGAACGTGAAGACAAAGCCGCCGCCGCCGCATTGGTGGAACGTGCCAAAGGAGCCGTTGCCGAAGTAGAGTCGTACATCAAAGAAACTTATCTGATAGCACAGACCGCCGGTGAAGTCTCCGAAATCTTCCCGAAAGTAGGCGAACTGGTTGGTACGGGTGCCCCCATTATGAATATCTCCATCCTGGATGATATGTGGGTAACCTTCAATGTGCGCGAAGACTTGCTGCAAGGCTTAGGCATGGGCACGGAGTTCGAGGCCTATGCTCCCGCACTGGACAAGAACATCCGCCTGAAAGTATATTATATGAAGGACCTCGGCACCTATGCCGCCTGGAAAGCAACCAAGACCACCGGTCAGTTCGACTTGAAGACATTCGAAGTCAAAGCTGCGCCGCAAGAGAAAGTAGAAGGATTGAGACCCGGAATGTCGGTGATACTTAAAAAATAATGGAAAGAGACAAGAAATATATAGCCTTATGGAACGTGATGAAGCGCGAATGCCGCCGCCTCGTCTCCCGTCCGCTATATCTGTTCTGCATGGTGATAGCACCGTTGTTCTGCTATATATTCTTCACCACGCTGATGGACTCCGGGCTGCCCATCAACATGCCCGTAGGTGTGGTAGATCAGGACATGACCGCCACCTCCCGACAGCTGACCCGCAACCTGGATGCCTTTGAGCAGACCGCCGTCGTTGCCCACTACCCCACCATCAACGAGGCACGCACCGCCATGCAACGGGGAGAGATTTACGGTTTCTACTACATCCCCCAGGGCACTTCAGCCAAAGCGCAAGCCCAGCGGCAACCCAAGCTTTCATTCTATACCAACAATACCCTGCTCATTGCCGGTTCTTTATTGTTCAAGGACATGAAGATGATGAGCGAACTTGCATCCGGAGCTGCCGCCCGCACCTCGCTCTATGCCAAAGGTGCCACCGAAGACCAGGCCATGGCCTTCCTCCAGCCCATAGTCATCGACACCCATCCGCTCAATAATCCGTGGCTGAACTATTCCGTATATCTGTGCAACACCTTTGCACCCGGTGTATTGATGTTGCTTATCTTCATGATAACCGTCTACTCCATCGGTGTAGAGATAAAAGACCGTACTGCCCGCGAATGGTTGCGCAGCGGCAACAACTCCATCTGGATTTCCCTTGCCGGGAAGTTGCTTCCGCACACGGCCATCTTCTTCCTGATGGGTATATTATATAATGTGTACCTCTACGGTTTCCTGCACTTCCCCTGCAACAGCGGCATCGTGCCGATGCTCCTCGCCACCCTTTGCCTGGTGCTGGCATCGCAAGGCATGGGTATATTGATGATAGGCACCCTGCCTACCTTGCGCTTGGGGCTTAGTTTCGCCTCCCTTTGGGGCGTGCTTTCTTTCTCCATGTGCGGATTGTCGTTCCCTGCCATGGCGATGCACCCCGTGCTGCAGGCGTTGGCAAACCTGTTCCCGCTGCGCCACTATTTCCTGATTTATGTGGACCAGGCTCTGAACGGCTATCCCATGATTTACTCGTGGGTGAACTACGTGGCGCTGCTTATTTTCATGATGCTCCCCTTCCTCATAGCCCACCGGCTGAAGGAAGCATTGATTTACTATAAATACCTACCGTGATGAAAGACTTGACGTTCAAACAGAAAGTTATACAAGGTATATACGACTTGTTCTATATCTGGAAACAAGAATTCCGCACGACCTTCCGTGACCAGGGCGTGCTCATTTTCTTCGTGCTTGTTCCGATCGTTTATCCGCTGATATACTCCTTTATCTACACCAACGAGACTATTCGCGAAGTACCTGCCGTAGTGGTGGATAACTCGCGCTCCTCGCTGAGCCGCGAATATCTGCGGAAGGTGGATGCCAGCCCGGAAGTAAACATCGTGACCTATTGCGCCGACATGGAAGAAGCCAAACTGATGCTGAAAGACCGGAAAGCGTATGGCATCATCTACATCCCTGCCCACTTCAGCGAAGACATCATGCGCGGCAAGCAGACACAAGTCAGCCTCTACTGCGACATGAGCGGATTGCTATACTACAAGTCCCTGCTGAATACCAATACAAACGTATCTCTGGATATGAATGCGGACATCAAGATGCAACGCGCCGGCAACACTACCGACCGCCAGGATGAAATTACAGCTTACCCGATAGAATATGAGGACGTTGCCCTCTATAACCCGACCAATGGCTTTGCCGCCTTCCTGATACCGGCCGTATTGGTACTGATTATTCAGCAAACCTTGCTGCTGGGCATCGGTCAGTCCGTAGGAACCGCCCGCGAGAAGAACCGTTTCAAGGATCTGGTGCCTATCAACCGACATTATAACGGTACGCTGCGTATTGTTATGGGAAAAGGATTGAGCTACTTCATGGTTTATGCACTGGTATCGGTATATGTCCTGTGTGTAGTTCCCCGTCTTTTCAGCCTCAACCAGATAGCGATTCCCAGCGTGTTAGGTTTGTTCGCCCTACCCTATCTGATGGCTTGCATCTTCTTTTCCATGACGGCTTCCATTGCCATCCGCAACCGGGAAACGTGCATGCTGCTGTTTGTATTCACTTCCGTACCGTTGCTGTTCCTTTCCGGCATTTCGTGGCCGGGTGCTGCCATGCCTGCATTCTGGAAGTATTTCTCGTATCTCTTCCCTTCCACTTTCGGCATCAATGGGTATGTACGCATCAACAGTATGGGTGCCACGCTCAACGAAGTTGCTTTTGAGTACCAGGCTTTATGGCTGCAAACGGGCATTTATTTCATTACGACCTGCCTGGTTTATCGATGGCAGATACTGGAAAGCAGAAAACATGTGATAGAGGAATATAGGAAGCATAAAAAGAGTGATAAAGTGATAGGGTGATAGAGTAGTAACTTCCCCCTATCACTCTATCACCTTACCACCCTATCACCTTTTTTATGTTTTTATTTTTCCGGATCCAGCACCACCACCCGGTAGTTATTCTGATCCATCACCAGCTTCATAAACTCTGCCATATCCTTCTCGGTAATAGTATTGAGAGTATCAATTGCACCCGTCAATGTATTAACCGGAAGCAGTTCATAGGCAGCCATGTTGTTTACCCAAGCATTGTTCTTGGTCAATCCTTCGGTAAATTCCTTCACCATAAATTCTTTGACAGTCTTCAGTTCGGCAGGATCGACGCGCTGTGTTATCTGTTCAAACTCACTGCGGACAATCTTCAGGACATCTTCCTTTTTCTCCGGCTTCATGGGGAAGACAGTTTGCAGAATCAGCGGAGTATCTTCAAGACGAGTCAGCTTGCCCTGAGTCTGAATGGAATAAGTAGCACCTTCATCTTCGCGTACCTTATTCAGCAGACGCGCGGTCATGATCTGGGCTGCCATCTGTGTCATCAGCTTATTCTTCACGGTATAAGGCACACTGCCGGTTACAATCACTGCGGCATACGTCTGCGGCACTTCCATCTTCTGAACGAACTCGTCGGTCTTGTTACCGCCGTTCATGCCAAGATTGGCACGTTTCACATCCTCCTTCTTTGCAGCATCGGCAGGCAAAGTTGCAAGATACTGTTCTGCCAGAGCCTTCAACTCGTCAAGTTCTATATTTCCACTGAAAACAAAAGTAAAGTTGGCAGCATTGGAGAAACATTTGTGAACAATCTCCAGCATGCGTTCGCGGTTTGCTTTCTCAATAGCAGCTACACTGACCATCTGTTTGCGCGGAGCGTTATACAGCACTTGGTGTAACTTCTGACTGAAAATGAACTGCGGATTGGCAGACTGATTCTGGAAAAGGCCCTTATAGGTATTCTGCATGGCAGAGAATTCTTCAGCAGTTACATTCAGATCGGTGAATGCCATGTAAATCAGTTCCATCATTGTTTTCAAGTCTTTCGGAGTAGTCTGACCGGTCATCTCCTTATCATAATCTTTCAGGGAAATGTTCAGAGAAACCTGCTTGCCTGCAAGATACTTCACCAAGTCTGCATAGCTAAACTTGCCCAACCCATATTGTTGCAGCATCAGCGGCATAAAGATCAAATTATCGGCATCCTCTTCACCATAAATGGAAGTCCCGCCCTTGGAAATGATATCCACACAAATCTCGTCAGCCTTGAAGTCAGTCTTCTTCACCAGCACCTTGGCACCGTTGGAAAGCATCCATCCCATGGCATCAAACTCCTTGTTCGGCTTCTCTGCCACCACTTTCCCGGCTGCGGGAAGTTGCCCGATCAAAGGTTCGGTCTTTACATTATCCACATAAGGAGCAATATCCTCGGCATCAACGCGCGCCATGACGGCCGCAAGTTCGGCTTCGGTAGGATAGGCAATGCCTTCTTTGTCCGGCATTGAGCACATCACGAGTCTGTTATCATCGGGCACCATCTGATTGTACAACTGGTTTACGGCCTCCACAGGAATCCGGTTTGCCAGCATGTTCATCATCTGATACTCATTCTCAATACCCGGTATCGGTTCGTTATTCAGGAAGTGCTCTACATACGCCTGCACGAGGGACTCGTTTTCTTGCTGGCTGCGGTTTTTATAGGCTTTCTCCAGTCCGGAAAGATACTCACTGCGGCAACGAGCATACTCGGTAGCTGTAAATCCGCTGCGTTTGGCACGAAGCGCTTCACGGTAGATGGCTTCCAAGGCACCTTTCACATCCGTACCTTTAGCAATAGCCACATAATTAAGAGCATCCTTAGTCTTGGCTATACCGAACAATTCACCGCTCATTACACCGGTTGCGGCAAAAGGAGCATCGGCTTTCGACACGATATCGTTAAGGCGATATTCCATCATCATGCTGACCATATTCGTGAGATACTGCATGATCAGATAATCCATATTGCCTTTCAGCGAATCGGGCGTAGCATCAAACTTGAATAGCAGATCCACTCTTGAATTCGGTAGCTCCTTATCCTTGCCTACGGCATAGATGGTTTCCTTATTGTCCGGCACGGGAAAGTATTCACGTTTTGCAGGATTTGCGGGCATCTCAATGTCGGCAAACATCTCCTTGATTTTGGCTTCAACGCGGTTCACGTCAATATCGCCTACTATCATAATTCCTTGCAGGTCGGGGCGATACCACTTTTCATAATAGTCACGGAGCGCCTGATGAGGGAAGTTATCGACTACCGACATCAAGCCGATGGGGAGGCGATGTGCATACCGGCTGTCCGGCATGAGCACGGGAAGCGTCTTTTCCATGATACGCATCTGAGGAGGCATCTGGATGCGCCATTCTTCGTGAATGACTTTACGCTCCTTATCTATTTCTTCGCCATCGAGCAGAAGGTCGTTTGCCCAGTCGTGCAACACCAACAGACAAGAATCCTGCACGCCTTCACGTGCCACGGGTACACTGGAAATCCGATAAAAGGTTTTGTCCCAGCCGGTGGCAGCATTCAGGTTCTGTCCGAACTTCACGCCTACCGATTCCAGCCATTTCGTCAGGCTGTTGCCCGGAAAACTCTTTGTTCCGTTGAAGCACATGTGCTCCAGGAAGTGCGCCAAGCCGCGTTGCTCCTCTGTTTCGAGTATGGAGCCTACCTTCTGTGCAATGTAGAAATCGGCTTGACCTTTAGGATATTCGTTGTGACGTATATAATAGGTCAGTCCATTGTCCAGTTTTCCAATCTTCACATCTTTATCCACCGGGATGGGCGGCATCTGTTGCGCCACTGCCAAGGCGGGTGATAACACATATCCTACTAAAGCGAGGATAACTACTTTCATTGTCTTTCTCATTTTTATTTGCATTTAGTGATCAATCTTTTTTGACGTTGCAAAGGTGTAGAAAGTTTTTTTAGTATTACGTTATCTCAACGTTAACTTTACGTTAACAAGAGAATTCTGTTACTTTTTGAGAAAAACAACTGCCGGATAAGAAGTGCACGTTTACACTAAATCGCTAAACGAAATCAGCACTTTCCAGGAAAATTGCACTTTTTATTCGGCAGAATTAGTATATTTGCAAAACCGACTTAGATTAAATAAAGATGGAACAGCTCATAACTGCGAGGTACCACCGGCGGTATACGCCAACTGGGGAAAGTAGACAATGCCTATGTTGTGAAAGATGATATAGAATACGGGTACAAGAACGTCATTCCACTGTGGCATTTCGGACTCAACTATTGATAAAATGCAAAAATGAAAATACGTACCCTTGTTTCCATTTCAATTGTTGCCTTGCTACTCATCGTGGCACTGCAATGTGTAGGAATGTATTATGCCCATCGCAACCTGATGCAAGCCACCAAACAAACTTTGGACCAATGCTTTGAGAAGGCTTTTATTGAAGTTGTGGACAATCAGCTCAACCGTCTGCCTTTACCTCCCGGTACCGTGACCCACTTTATTTATGCTCCCTACAGCATGAAGTTCGACCAGGATGATTTCTATTTCTACGGTTATCAGCAAACCTCAGCTATCTTGCAGAAGATGTACCGCACTCCCGAAGTATCGTTGGATTCATTGAGCCTTGCATTGAGCAGCCGGCTTCGGAAACGGGAGATAGAAGCAGATGTTGTGATTCGCAAGTTCGATGTGAATACGGGTGAGACGCTGGCACAGACCGCAGCAATCCTCCCCACAGGTTTCAAGGCGCTGACGTCGAAGCAAGCATTTCTGTACAAAGAGAAGGGTATAGCCGTAGAAGCCATACTGGACATTCCTTTGTTGTGGAAATTGCGTGAAGTGCTACCGCTCTTCTTGGGTACGCTATTATTGTTGGTGGGCATTGTCTTTACATTTATTGTCCAGTTGCGGTCCGTCCATAGTCAAGGGCAGGCCATAACAGAACAGCGGCAGGATTTCTATCTTCTGGCAGAACAGATGAGGCAGCCCGTCATGAAAGTTCTTGCAAGCATCAGGCAACAGTTGTGGGGAGAGGCCGAAGTGCAAGGCAGTCGTCTGCTGAGTGATACGGAACAAACTTTGACGAAAGCGAAGAAAGAGGAACAGCAACAGCGATGGAGACACCGTTCCACTTCCTTCTTCGTTATTTCTTGGGGTAGTCTGGCAGGTGCTTTCCTGCTGTTGCTTGTCTGGGGCAACTACCTGTACCAGCAAAAATGGAAGGAAGTGAAGTACGAGGCCGATGTGTGCTTCGAAAACGCTTTCTATGCCGATGTCGGTGCACGGTTTGACGTATTCCTGTATGCAAATAAGCTGAAAGGCACGCGCAGGGAGGACATAACAGGAGTGACGCGCTATGCCAACGCGCAACTCGATGCTTTGTACAATTTCATGCAGAAGGATAGTATATATCTGAGGATTAATCCCCTAACCGTGTATCCGAAGAAAATGGATATCGAAGACGGATTCCGTCTGTGGAATGCCTATGCCCTGCAGGATAAGATGAACGAGGCCAAGCTACCTGTTCCTTTCAATATCGGGCGTATGGATGAATACTTTAACACCCAACTTTCGAAGAAAGGAATGCCTGCCGGAAGCATCCGGATGTTCCGCTATCCTTCGCACGAATTGATGCTGTATACCGGAGAACCTTTCTCCAGTGCACCGGACATGCATACGCGGATGCTCTGCCTGCAAAAGGACAGTACAGTTTGTATAGAGGGAGTGATACATTCCACGCCCACATACATCCTTTCTTCTATCGGATATATGCTGCTTCCGCTGGGATTTACTTTCCTGTTTATCTGCTTCTGCATCTTCTTTCAGATACGCCTGCTCCGCACGCAGCGTCGCCTGAAGCAATTTCAGAAAGACTTTACGTATGCCATGGTGCACGACATGAAGTCTCCGTTGAGTTCCATACTGATGGGGACGCATGTCCTGGCAAGCGGCAAGCTGTCCGATAAGCCGGAGAAGGAAGAGAAATACAAGCGGGTGATGACGGAGGAGTGTGAGCATCTGTTGGCTCTGTCCGGCAGGGTATTACTGCTGACACAACTGGATGAGGGGCGTTTACAACTGAACAAGGAGGAAGTAGCCCTGCGTCCGCTGGTGGACGACTTGATTGCAAAGATTTCCTTGAAAGCGGGGAAGAAGGTAGAGTTCTCCACCGTTTACCACCGTTGTGAGGCGGTCTTTGCAGATGCTTTCTGCTTGCGCGAGGTGTTGGGGAATCTTCTGGACAATGCAGTGAAGTACTCCCGCGAGGAGGTAAAGATTGACATAGTCTGTGAGGCAGAGCGGGAATTCAGCAAGATTAAAGTCTGCGACAACGGGCTGGGTATTCCCGTGAAGGACCAGTCGCGCATCTTCAACCGTTTTGAGCGTTCAGCGGCGGCTGTCCGCAGTAGTAAGGGCGGTGCCTCGGGCTTCGGACTGGGACTGAACTATGTGCAGCAAGTGATGCTGGCACACGACGGAAGGATAGAAGTAGAGAGCGAAGAAGGACGCTTCAGCGAGTTTACACTCTACTTCCCGAGATAAGTCACTCTTCTACCAGCATCAGTCCTACCCCTCTTATCGTCTTTATTACTATGCAAGGCTCATCCTCCAACTGTTTACGCAACTTGGCTATAAATACATCCAAGCTGCGTGATGCGAAATAATCATCTTCAGTATCCCAAAAACGGCTGAGTATGGCATCTCTTCTGACTGTTTCATTCTTATTCTCGGCAAGCAACTGAAGAACTTGCGCTCCTCTTACGGTTAAAACTTTAGTTTTCCCTGTTGTATCATCACGCAAAGTAGCATGTTTGGCATCCAGTGTATAGCGACCTAATTTATAGTGATCTGTTTCAGTCCGTGTTTTAGCACCTTCCTTCAACTTGAGTAGTGCATGGATATGTGCGTCCAGTTCATCCGGTACGAACGGTTTCTTTACATAGTTATTCACGCCGATTTTATATCCCTCTTTCACATCTTTAGGAGAGGTCAGTGCGGATGCAAACAGAATAGGAGTATCTCCATCCGTTTCCCGAATCCGTTCCACCATCTGAAAACCATTCATCACCGGCATATCAATGTCCGATATAATGATATCCGGGTGATGCTCTTCCCAGGCCTTCAATCCTTCGGCACCATTGGTTGCTGTAATTACTTCATATCCCCCAATAAGTTCCTGCAAGCCACTTTGCACAATGTAGCACAAGTTGGCATCGTCTTCTACCAATAATAGTTTGATCATAATTTATTTATTATTTGCGGTAAATATATAAAGAATTCACTGAATTCACCTTCTATACTGTTTACAAAGATTCTCCCTTCGTGAGCTTCCACCACCTGATAAACAAAGTTCAGCCCCAGTCCAAAACCGGTAGCCCCACCTTTTCGGCTTCGTTTGGCCGCCGCAGAGCGCTCATATTTATTAAAGATGGCACGTTGGTCTTTCTCGGGAATGCCCAAACCTTCATCATATACCTTTATAATAGTATATGGCGATTCGTTCAGAGAGCTGACTTTTATTTCCACCGTCTCTTTGGAGTATTTGATGGCATTGTCTATAAGATTACTGATCGCCTCTTCCAGATATTCTTCATCAGCATAAACTTCTTCTACTTGTAAGTTGGTAGTGAAGTGAACGGGCTTGGTCGATTTTGCCACAAACTTCTCTGATAGTTTTTCAATCATCAGCGTTAATGAAACTTTCTTCTTGTTCATCTCCAGTTTATGGTTCTCCAGTTTAGACAGCGTAAGAACTTTGTTGGTCAACGACAATAAATGATCCGTTTCACTTTCGGCAATCTTAAAGTACTTGCTTTTCAGTTCCGGCTTTTCTTCTATCTTAGGGTTATGCAGAAATCCTAAGCTCATCATGATGGTGCTGAGAGGTGTTTTCATATCATGAATCATGGCATAAGAGAAATCTTCGCGGACTTGGAAGATTCTTTTCATCCGCACAACAATATTGATTTGATATATGATACAGCCAACAACAAAAGCCATCATGAGGGCTGTTGCTATCATAAGCAAGCCCATGCGTTCAAAGATTGTGTTATAAGGATTACTCAGAACCAACTGCACACCTTGGGACAAATCCAACCGCGTAGGTATAATTTCTGATTTAATGGCTCCAAATCTAGGAATTGCCAGGTCTTTACTGCTTTCAGATATTGCCTTGGTCTTAGGATTTACAGTATAGACTAAATAATCGCTATCTATATTTGCATTTTTCAGAAGAACTCCAGCAATTGAATCTATTTCACTTATTGAGAACTGAACTCCTAATTTCCAAAGGCCATCACACAAGAACGTTACAAGCGCTATCGAATCATTTGATGGCGACCCTACTATTTCAGCCCCCTCCGGCATATTCTTAGAAGCGAGATCAATACCTCTAAGTGTAGCTCTATTTAATATAGAAGAACATTCTTTGTTTATCTCATTTCCTATCAACATATAAGTATTGCGTAACCATATTGACTGCAACGCAAATATGGAAACAACACCTAAAGTAGTAAACCAATATATATATGTTCGATTATTCATAGTGACCGCAAAGATAATAACATTTCAATAAACTTGGATAACATTTCGATAACATTTTAACAGAAAAACATCATTTATCTTTGCAACATCAAAAGGAAAACAGATTAAATAATATTAAATTAAAAGTTTATGGAACAGCTAATAATTGAATTAAATCAAGAAGAACAAGAATTTATTTACGGTGGAGAGAGTAGATTACGCTTTATCAATGGAAAATGGGAAGTAGTAGTTGACAATCCCGGTTGACTTGATAATAATTCATAGAATATCTTTTATAATAAAGAGACAAACATAACATAAAAAAGAATCAAACAAGAGAGGCTAATCAAAAGATTAATAACATAGCGATAACACAAAGGTAACATAAGTAAATAATTTACTTGCCTACCTTTGCAACATCAAAAGGAAATAAAAATAGTATTAACATTAATAATCAAAAGAACAATGAAACAGATTAAAAATGAAATGTTCGGTTTATTGAGCAGAAAAGAAATGAAGAGTGTATTGGGTGGATCAATGACCACTCCGGAAAAAGAACATGAAGAACAAAACTTCTTCGAACAGCACGGGATTTACCAAATATAAGGTAGCCCACTCTAGAAGAGTTAACCTAGCGATAACGCAATGGTAACATAAATAGAGAATTCACTCACTTACCTTTGCAACATCAAAAGAAGATAAACTTAGTATTAACATTAAAATAAAAAAATCATGAAGATTATGAACAGTAAAAATGTAACAACATTAAGCGAAAAAGAGTTGAGAAATGTAATGGGTGGTCTGATTCCGCCTCCGCAAAACGAAAACGAGAAGAAGTCACCAGTACAACAGGTGATCGATGAATTAAGATCAGGGTTTATATGCTGGTAACAGTAAAATATTAACCTAGCGATAACCCAAAGATAACAAAAGTGTTCAACACACTTCCCTACCTTTGCAATAGTAAAATAAATAATATTAATTTTAAAATAAAAGGATGAAAACAAAGTATGAAAGAATGTTTAAAACATTAAGCGAAAAAGAACTGAAAGATGTAATGGGTGGCTTAATTCCTCCTCCCAAAAACGAAAACGAAAAGAAGTCACCGATACAACAGGCGATAGATGAATTAATATGCTGGTAACAATACAAAAAGGAGATACAAGAAATGAAGGCATTAACAAAAAATGAATGTAAAGAAATAAACGGAGGCTATGATCTAATTGAGGAAGCAAAGCACTTTGACTTGTGGAAATTCGTTAAGGAAGTACTCCTAAACTGGGAAGATTAACATTAACCTAGTGATAACACAAAGATAACAGAAGTGTTCAACTCACTTTCCTACCTTTGCAATAGTAAAATAAATAACATTAATTTTAAAATAAAAGATTATGAACAGTAAAAATGTAACAATGCTTGTAGCAGAAGAATTGAGAAGTATTTATGGTGGAAGTATGATTAGTCATAAGGGAACAGAATGGATAGTTCCCATTTCGACAGGCACCGTTTATATGCCAGAGTCACCCTACATTCCTACTGATGGCAGAGACTTCATCTGGTAAAGGCAAAAGAGGTGGGGTTTTCATTAAATAAAAATTATGGCACCCCATCTTCTTTAAAATTTGTACAAATAGAACATTAATTAAAAATCAAGAATATGAAAAAGAATATAGACCCAACCAAAGAGCTAAGTGCAAACGATATGAAAGAGGTAAATGGAGGAACAATTAAACAAACCCTGCTGGATGTCATTATAAACATCATTAAAGGTGAGTTTTCTCCCAAGCTATAAATTTGGAAACACTCAGAAAGATCTATGGACCTATGGCAGAATACATCTTCTGTTGGTAATTTCACATTAAATACACACATAATTAAAAATAGTATGATAATGAAATATTTAGAAAAAGATGCAATGATGCAAGATATGAATCAGCAAGAGGAAACAGAATGCAATGGCGGTATCGGCCTTTGGATGTATATTGATCCGGTAGTTTCTATATTGATATCAGATGCGGTAGAAAAAACTAATAGTGGAGAGCAATGAAAAGGAAGTGGGCTAATAATGAGAACATCAAGCATATACGATTCATTATAATATTTTCAATTGTATATATTGCTGTAAAATATGGATATCCTTTATTGAAACAGCTTATTTTCTAATGCAGAATACAAAACATTAATTATAGTATTAACAATTAAAAAACAAAAAGAGTATGAAAAATTTTAAAGAAAACGCAGTTATGCAAGAAATGAATTTGGAAGAACAAAAAGAGGTTAATGGCGGTATAGGTATCGTAGGCAGTATACTACTCACAGCGGCAATAAGTATGGTTGTTGATCAATGGCCGGATATCAAGCAGGGCGTATCGGATGCATGGAATGGTATCTAAAATACGTGAATTATGAAATTCCTTATCGCATTTATAATCACATATTCGTTTATTGTCTGGGGATATCCTTGGATGAAGAAAGTAATATGTAGATATATACAGAGAAAGAAAACAAAAGAAATAAATAACAAAAAACAGTAAAAGGAAATGTTGTATTATAGTGATTTATCAAAAAATGACACCATAACTATATATGGTGGAGAACCCTCTGAAAAAACCTCTTTGGGGTATGATATTGCATGGTATATTACTACCGGTATCAAATGGGTAGTTGACCTGTTTTAAGATACAATAAGACAATATTAGGAATATATCAGCATAGATTTCATTAATCTATACATAAAAGGAGATGCAAATCAAACAAGAAGCATCTCCTTTTTCTATTAACCTAGCGATAACCTAGCGATAACACATCCCTCCTTTTACATAGCGTACCTTTGTTGCATCAAAACAACAAGAGTATTAATCACTAAAAAACAAAGAGATATGTTATTACCGAATGAATGGATAGAAAACAGTATCGAGACGTACATCTATCAACACACTACAAAATCACAAATCATCTATTGGGTGGTATTGGCTGCCATCACTGCAACAGTTATCGCACTTCCATTTATTTATGTGGACATCTCCGTACAAGGTAGCGGCATCGTCCGGCCGGTGGCAGAGAAAGCAGAGATAACCGCATCTATCACAGAAATCGTTGATTCCGTTTATGTACGCGAAGGACAACAAGTAAGTAAGGGTGATGTCATTCTCCGCTTCCGTACCAACAATTCCGATTACAAAATCAATTATCAATCGAGCCGTCTGAATGATTGCGAAGCGCATCTGGCAGACCTAGCATATCTGTCAAAAGGCAATTGTCCGTCCACGTTCCGTTCTCCGGTTCGCCAACAGGAATATACATACTTCACTAAAAAGAAAAAAGAGCTTGAAACATCCCTTGCACAAGCGGAGAAAGAATACAATCGCAATAAAAACTTGTATGACAAGAAAGTGATTTCAGAAGAGGAGTACGACAAGTACTACTTTCAATGGCAGAGCCAACAAAATGAACTGGCATCGCTGATACAAAGTCAGTTAAGCACATGGCAAGCAGACCTGAACAGCTACCGCAATACGTTCAATGAAATGAATTCAAGTCTCAAACAAGAAATAAAAGACAAGGACATGTACATTGTCCGTAGTCCGGTAGACGGTACAATTGACCAGTTTTCAGGAGTATACAGAGGTAGCGGAATTCAGGCAGGACAGTCTTTGGCTACGATAAGTCCGGATTCAACACTCTGCCTAGAAGTGTATGTCACGCCCCGCAACATTGGTTTCATGAGCGTAGGGATGCCGGTCAATGTACAAGTGGAATCTTTTAATTATAACGAATGGGGCACCATAGCAGGCAAAGTAAAAGAAATTTCTTCCGACTTCCTGACCGATGGGCAGGGTAATTCCTTCTATAAAGTGAAATGTGAGATGGAACGTGACTACCTACAGTTGAAAAGCGGACGGGTTGGCAAGTTGAAAAAGGGAATGACAGTAAGCGCCCATTTCATGGTGACACGCCGTTCCTTGTTCGATTTGCTCTACCAAAAGATTGACGATTGGGCTAATCCCAAACAGTATGAAGGTGAAATGATGATTGCTAAAAAATAAAAATAGAAAGGATAAAATTATGTATAAGAAAAGTATTAAAATAAAGCAGCACGATATAACGGATTGCGGTGCTGCCTGCTTGGCGTCAGTATGCGCTTATTATGGATTGCAATTCCCGGTAGCACGCATCCGTCAGTATGCCTTTACGGATCAGAAGGGTACCAACGTATTAGGATTGATTGAAGCTGCCAACAAACTTGGCTTATCGGCCAAAGGTGTAAGGGCACAGTTCGAAGCATTAAAGATTGTACCGAAGCCCACCATTGCACATGTAATAGTACACGGACAGTTGCAACACTTTGTTGTAGTCTACAAAGTGGAAAAAGAATACATTACTTACATGGATCCGGGCGACGGACGGATGCACAAAGTGACGAATGCTGAATTCGAGAAAATGTGGACCGGTGTACTGATCTTAATGGAACCGGAAGAAACCTTTAAGAAAGGAAATATGAAAACCAGCATGTCAAGGAAGTTCCTTTCACTACTGGCACCACATAAAAGTGTAATGATTCAAGCTGTTTTCGGAGCTCTGGTATACAGTATTTTGGGATTATCTACGTCGGTCTATGTAGGCAAGATAACAGACTATGTACTGGTGGACAAGAATATTAACCTACTCAATCTAATGGGTGTCATAATGCTTGTCATCTTGCTACTGCGAACCTTTATCGGAGCAATGAAGAGTATTCTGGCTCTAAAGACAGGACAGCGGATTGATGCAGCATTGATTTTGGGATATTACAAACATTTGCTAACACTGCCGCAACAATTCTTCGACACCATGAGAGTTGGTGAAATCATCTCGCGCGTAAATGATGCGGTGAAAATACGTAATTTCATCAATAATGTTTCGCTCGACTTGGTAGTCAATATGATGATTCTCCTCTTTTCAGTCTGCCTGATGTTTGTATATTCCTGGAAACTGGCATTGATTACATTGGCATCCGCACCATTGTTCCTGCTCATTTTCTGGGGCTTCAACAAACTGAACCGGAAATATCAGCGCGGAATCATGGAAAGTAGCGCAGACTTGGAGTCACAGTTGGTTGAGTCTATCAATTCCATTGCCACCATCAAGCGGTTCGGCATTGAAGAGTTCGCTAACCTGAAGACCGAAACCCGTTTTGTACATCTGCTGAAGAACACTTTCCGCAGCATCTATGGTTCTATCTTGGCACAAGGAGGAATACAATTCGTATCTACTGCCATTACTATTGCCGTTTTATGGTTAGGCAGCATCTTAGTGATAGATCAGGAACTGACTCCCGGCACACTGATGGTATTCTATTCCTTAGTAGGTTACGTCATCTCTCCCATCGGCTCACTGATTTCTTCCAACCAAACCATCCAGGATGCCTTGATTGCAGCCGACCGTCTCTTCCAAATTATGGACTTGGAACGCGAACAAGACGACAACCAGAAAATTGTATTGGAACCGGATATGATAAATAACATCTCATTCGAAAATGTATCATTCCGTTACGGTTCGCGCAAAGAAGTATTCAATGGGTTGAACCTGGAAATAGAAAAGGGAAAAACTACAGCGGTAATCGGAGAAAGCGGTTCAGGTAAAACTACATTAATATCATTACTACAACATATTTATCCGATCCAGTCCGGACGCATCCGCATCGGCGATTATGATATTGCCCAAATCAGCAACCGGAGCCTTCGCCGCTGGATAGGCACAGTACCACAGCAGATTGAGTTATTTGCCGGTACCATTGTTGAGAATATTGCCGTAGGCGACTTGCAACCCGACATGAGACGCATTGTAGATTTAGTAGAACAACTTGGCCTGAAAGAGTTTATTGACAGACTCCCCAACGGCTACATGACTTATATCGGCGAACACGGTGCTTCGTTGTCAGGCGGTGAACGCCAGCGTTTGGCTATTGCGCGTGCATTGTACAAAGAACCGGAAATCTTGATATTTGATGAAGCGACATCATCGCTCGACTCCCTATCCGAACGTTATGTAAAGGATACATTGAATGCTTTGGCTCAAAAAGGCAAAACCATTATAGTAATTGCGCATAGACTGAGTACAGTAAGAAATGCAGATACTATTGTGGTGATTGACAAAGGGCAAGTTGTGGAAACCGGTACGCACAGCGAGCTCTATGATGCCGGAGGAAAATACAGTCTACTCTGGAACGAACAATTCGAAATGTTTGAATGATTAACCTAGCGATAACCTATTGATAACGTCGTTTTAGTCCTGCTTGTTCTACTTTTGCAACAACAAAATAATAGAATAAACAGAATTAAAACGATGTTTCTTATGAAAAAATCAACTCTTATATTAGGAACGATTATAGTTCTTACAAGTATTGGAAATGTGCATGCACAGAATAAGAAGTGGAATCTAAAACAATGCATTGACTATGCGGTAGAACATAATATTGAAGTAAAACAAAGTCAGAACCAAGTCAGAAGTCTGAAGGTGGAAAGAAGCACTTTAAAGAACAACTTCCTCCCGGACTTGAATGCCGGTGCTTCGCAGAAGTTCACTTTCGGCAGGTCGCTGAATCAAGATAATACATACGAAGACAATAACATACAGAACTCTTCATTCTCTATAAGTACGGAAATTCCTCTTTTTACCGGATTCAAGACAAGTGCCTCAATTTCACGCAACAAATTTGATTTGCTGGCAGCAGAAGCTAACAAAGAATTGGTTGAAAACAACTTGTCATTGAATGTTACCAGTGCTTACTTTCAGATTCTATTGAACAAAGAGATTTTTCGGATAGCACGAGAACAGATTCTATTGACCCAGGAACAAGAGGCTAAAACGCAACTCCTGATTGAAAATGGTAAGGCCCCGCAATCGCAACTATATGATGTAAGGGCACAACTGGCCGATGATGAACTGACAGCAACCGAAGCCAAGAATTCTCTTCGTCTTGCTTTCCTGGATTTGGTACAACTGATGGAACTGCAAGGATATGAACAATTTGACATAGATTCTTTAGATGAAAATATTTCCAAAACAGAAACAATGACTCCGGAGAATATATATGATGCAGCATTAGGATGTATGCCTCAAATCAAACAAGCTTATTATTCGCTGCAAAGTAAATCAAAGAGTGTAAAGGTTGCCAAGTCTGGGTATTATCCTGCTTTATCGCTGGGTGCCGGCCTCAGCACCGGCTACTATCATTCCGGCAGCGGAATAAGCCAGACCTTCAGCAAACAGTTTGAGAACAACATGCAGAAAAGCATCTACCTCACAGTAAACATCCCGCTTTTCGACCGCTTCTCCACGCGCAACCAGGTTAAAACAGCACGGATAGAAGAGCAGAATGCCAGACTGTCTCTGGAAAACGAGAAGAAGAATTTATATAAAGACATAGAGAAGGCCTATACCGACGCCTTATCAGCCTGGGAGAAATTCCAGTCAACCACCAAAGCAGTGACTGCCAACGAAGAGGCGCATCGGTATGCACTGGAGAAGTACGCAGCAGGAAAATCTACCGTATACGAGTACAATGAAATAAAGATGAAGCTGGCAGACGCACTTTCCAAGCAGTCGCAAGCCAAATATACTTATCTGCTGAAAGAAAGAGTGCTGGCATTCTACTCTTGCCGTTCTTTAAGCGATTTCACCCTTCCACCTGCCTCTACAACTGCCTGCCGACAGGCGATAGCGGGTGAAAGCGGGGAATAATAGCGGTTTCAAGGGTTCACCCTGCCCCCTTACAACCGGATGTCTATTGCTTAAGAGCAGAAAGGTGCTTTGATCACATGCACAAGATGGCATCTTATGCTGCACAAGATGCCATCTTGTGTTGTATAAGATGCCATCTTGTGCAGCAAAGGGTATAGCCTTGTACTGCAAAGGGTGGTGAGTTTCGGAAGAAAAGCAATAGCCTTACTCATCTCAGGACGGTACAGGGTGAAGGGTGAAAGCTGCGTGAAGCCCCGAATAGCATTGCGCTTTCACCCGCTATTCCCCTACTGTAGGGCTTTTGAGGCAGATGATGAATGCGATGAACCCTCATTATGACTTTGATTTAAAGGGGGAGATTACATTTTTATCTTGATAAAAGTGTATCGCATATCGGATAAAGCACCTCTGCATATCGCATAAAACCAAGATCGGTAAAGTGGATGCCGTCTACGGTAGCCTCTCCATCGTGCCCGATGATGTCTTTGGAAGAGAGGAAATGGATGTTCTTCTCGCCGCGCTGCTTCAGGGACTGGAAGAAGGCATTCAAAGTCTCGTTCTTGTCCTTTACCTCTTTGGCTATCCTCGTGTCGAAGGGAGAATGGGTAAAGACAGGGTCTTCCACAAAAAGGATGGGCGTATCGGGATGTTTGCTGCGGATGATGGTATAGAATTTATCGGCACGCTCCTTCATCTGCTCCACAGTGGCATTGGGCACAAAGTCGAGGACAAACAGGGATGCATCTACACCTGCCACCACATCGGCAATCTCCAGGTCGAGCAAAGCGTTGCCGCTAAAGCCCAGGTTGATGCATTCGCGATTGAGCCAACGTTCCAGGATGTTAGTATGCGCCATGCCGGGACGGGAAGCGCAACCACCCTGCAAGATGCTTGTTCCGTAGAACACCACCGGTTTATTGCGTACCGGCAAGTCAACGGCCGGCTGACTGATCTCCGAGAGGGAGTCTACGCCGATGGCAAGGGAAGTGACGCCGTCATATAAAGAGAGGTATAAGAGGTATTCACGCTCCCGGGGAAGCATGTTATTGACAATAGTTGCCGTGCTAGACTTGCCTTGCGGACGGCCGCTACCGGCAAAAATCCATTTACCGTCTTGCAGACAATAGAGGTCGAGACCTTTGATGCCGGTAGGCGTCATGTGATTCATACTCATATTATTCCGCACTTCCCACTTGGCAGCGATACAGGTGGAGTTGGAACGGAAGCGGACGGCAAGTCCGGCACTGTTGCGGCCCAGTTCCCACAGAGGTTTGCGGGAAATATGCTGCAAGGAGTCCGGTAGACGTTCGTAACGGGTGAGGGTGGCATCTGTTGCTTTGCCAAGAAGGGGAAAGGCGGAAGCATCGTGATAAACGATCTGGGCATTGGCTGCAAAGGCAAGCAGCAAGCCCGCCAGGAGTAGTTTGATTCTCATACTGATAAATTTTAAGCGTTAAGTTACAGGCAACAAGTATCGGACCTCAAAGATACAAGGTTTATTTGAAAAGCAAAGAAATCAAGGCGTTTTACATCAATTAACTCATAGGTAACGGTAGTTTTACGAAAGAATCGTACTTTTGAAGAAAATAATCTTATATGAGACATATCCATTTTTTAATCGCGGGTTTGCTGTTGTACATCTGTTGCACGCTGCAGGCCAAAGACCGAGTGATTAACCACCCGCCGTTCTGTGTGAGAAACACAACTTCCATCGAAGTCAGTAAAGTAGTAATCAGCGACACGGCCACCGTGCTGCACATCTATGCCAAGTATCGTCCCAAAAACTGGATAAGCATTGCTGCGGAAAGTTTTCTGAAAGACAATAACGGAGAAACCTACCAGTTGCGTTCGGGCATAGGCATCACTCCGGGCAAGGAATTCTGGATGCCGGAGTCGGGTGAAGCCGAATTCCAACTTGTATTTCCTCCGGTCTCCGGCAATGCCGAGTCTGTGGATTTCGCGGAAGGCGAGAAGGTAGAGAATGGCTTCAACATCTGGGGCATACAGCTGAAAGGCAAGAAATTGCCGGAACTGCTGCTCCCCAAAGAAGCCGTAGTGCATCAGGCAGATGCAAGTACCGAACTGCCCGAACCGGTGATTCAATACGGAAAAGCGACCTTGAAAGGCAAGTTGCTGGATTTCCGCCCCAACATGTCGATGCCGGTAACTTTGGTACTGTGGGAAAACATAAAAGGAGACTTGTCGGAAGTTGTGCTGGACGTACAGCCCGACGGCAGCTTCACAAAGGAAGTAACGCTGGGAGGCACCACCCCGTGCAGCATATATATCGGCAGCGGATCTACCGTCCAGTTCTTTATGGAACCGGGCAAGACGACAGAGGTATATGCCAACCTGCGCGAAATGTCACGCCGCGGTTCCAAGTTCCACAGCCAGGAGAAACCTTATGGCGAAGCGGCATACATCAACGGTCCGCTGGAAGTTGTGGCACAAGAGTTGAACCGCAACTTGGGCGACGTAAATACCCAAGAGAAATTGTATAAAGACATTGCCGTACTGGCCGACAAAGATATCAACTCTGCCAAAGAGTACATAGTCAATATGTCCGGCGAAGTGCAAGCCACCATCGACAAACTGCCTTGCAGTGCGCCGACCCGCCAGTTGCTCTCCATCACCAACAAGCTGAGCACAAACGGTATATTAGGTTCTGCAGCAAGCCTGATGACCTCGGCTGCCCTGCGTGCAGACCGCATAAAAAGGGAAGAAGCCAACAACTACTACAAGGAACTTATGCAGAAAACACCCGCCGACTATGTGTCCGATGCCGACTTCGCGATACTGAATGTTCCGCAGGCCATCTTGTCCAACCAATACGTAAACATGGCGGCAAGAAACATGGGCAAAAGCGAAGAGTTCGCCAAAGCATGGGGAACGGACAAGGGCATTTTCTTCGATATAGTCCGTAACGCCTCTCTCTACCGGAGCATAAAGAGCTTCACCCCGCTGACCGAGGAACAGAAAGCCACTGTTGCAGCCATGCCCGCCGCCTACCGTGAAATGTTGACCGCCGCCAACGACGAACTGCTGGCACAAATAGAGGCCAATAAGAAAAAGACCGGCTATACCGTCAATGAAGTAGATGCCAACATCAGCAATGAGGATTTGTTTGCATCCATCATCGGCAAGTACAAAGGAAAAGCGCTGCTGGTAGACTTCTGGGCAACCTGGTGCGGCCCGTGCCGCATGGCAAACAAGACCATGATCCCAATGAAAGAGGAATTGAAAGACAAGAATATCGTCTATGTGTACCTCACCGGTGAAACGTCTCCGCTAAAGACCTGGGAAAACATGATTCCCGACATCCACGGCGAACACTACCGCGTGACTGCCGCTCAATGGAAATACCTGGGCGACAACTTCAAAGTAGAGGGTGTACCGACGTACCTGGTAATAGATAAGGAGGGAAATATCCAGTTCAGAAGCACCGGATTCCCGGGAGTGGATAAGATGAAGGAGGAGTTGCTGAAAGTGGCAAAATGATAATTTAGCGGGGCTTCGCCCCGCTAAATTATGAAGTTTAATATCTGGTTACTTTACCCGAATGCATTTTCAAGTACTCAAAGCGGTTAAGCATTTCGCCTAACTTCTTGGGGTATTTCTCTGCCAGGTTTTCTTTCTGGCCAATGTCATTCTTCAGATTATAAAGCTTATATCCATATCCCAAGCCGACGAAATCGCCTTCTTCCTTGCTATAGGGGTTGTAATAAGGCGGTATCAAAGCCCAATCGCCCTGACGGTATGCATAGTTGAACATACCTTCGATGACCAGTTCCTCACGTCCTTGCTTACTCTTACCCAGGAAAGCATCCAGCGTGTTCTGGCTATCGACTTCATCCGTAATAGTCTGTCCCAACAAAGCGGCCAATGATGCCATCAAGTCCATCTGGCAGACAAAAGCGTCGGAAACTTGCGGTTTTACCTGTGCCGGCCAGCGAAGCATGAAAGGAATACGGGTTCCACCGTCGAACATGCTGGTTTTGCCGCCACGCAGAGGACCGGCTATTTTGTGGTCGCCCACCAATTCCACAGCATCATCCTTATAGCCATCATCCAGTACAGGGCCATTGTCGCTCGTGAAAATCACAATCGTATTTTCAGCCAATCCCAGTTTGTCCAATTCCTTGAGGAACTCGCTTACGCACCAATCCGCCTCCAGAATCACGTCTCCACGGGGTCCCATACCGGACTTACCGGCAAACCTTTCATTGGGTACACGGGGAACATGCGGCTGGTGCAGACCGTAATACAAGAAGAACGGCTTGTCTTTATTGTCATCGAGAAACTGCTTCGCCTTATTGAGGAACAGTTCTGCCATCTCCTCATCTTTCCATTGTGCTGACTTTCCTCCCTTCTGGAATCCGATGCGCGGCACACCGTTCACAATAGAGCCGGCATGTCCCACACTGGGATGCATCCGCAACAATTCCGGATTATCTTTTCCGGTAGGTTCTCCCGGGAAGTTCTTCCGGTAATCCACATAAAGAGGATCGGCCGGATCGAGCCCTATCACACTTCCGTTTTCCAGAAACACACACGGAACGCGGTCGTTCGTAGCTGCCTGGATGAAAGAGTAATCATAACCTATTTCAGCCGCTCCGGGATATACGTGCTTGTTCCAATCCACATTTCCGTCACCCAATCCGATATGCCATTTGCCTACGGAACCGGTTGTATAACCCGCTTGTTTCATCATTTTGGGTAACGTGATTTTCTGCGTATCGATAATCAAGGCGGCATTTCCCGGCAGGATTTTAGCATCAACATTGGTCCAAGGATACTTCCCCGTCATCACTGAATAGCGGCTGGGGGTAGAAGTGGCTGCCGTACAGAAGCCCTGGGTAAACCGGATACCTTCGTTTGCTACACGGTCCATTCCCGGAGTCTGAATACGGTGAGCGCCGTAGCAACTCAAATCACCATATCCCAAATCGTCCGCTACGATTAAAATAACGTTCGGCTGTTTCTGTGCCTGCTGCTTCTGTGCCGTACCGGGAAGGCCGGCAAGAACGGTGGCCGGCAGGGAAGCTCCTGCCAGCACACCAAGTGTATAATTAAATAATCTCATATACTATATTTTAATATTATTATTCGATAGGATTCTGGGTCAACGTACCGGGATACGCATTTATTTCGGACTGGGGAATGAGCTGTACCACCAGCGGGCTGGTCGGATCAATCTCCCAAATGGAGTTATAGAAACCGGGATAGCGGCGAATCATCCTCTCACCTACCCGATACACATCAAAACCACGGTCAGCCTCATAAGCCAACTCCAACTGACGCTCTTTCATAATACGTTCCTTTGCATTGCTTGCATTGAGCGTAGCATATCCCTTACCGGGCAACGAACGCTCTCGCACCGTATTCAGATTTGTCCTTGCCAGTTCGTAATCGCCTTTCTTAGCAGCAGCCTCGGCGCAAAGCAAGTACATTTCTGCCAGACGGGAAACGATTGGAGAGTGAAGTTGCGGGATGCCGTCTTCGAGAGAACATTTATAGCTATAGAACATCGGATAACCATTGTTCAGCTTTATATAGTAGTCATCGACGCCGATGTATGTTTTTCCCTTATACTCAATGGAGTATTTATGATTGGCAGCATCTACCGCAACCAGAGGATATTTCTCCGTAGCACTGAATACCGCTGTCAGCGTACCGCCATTTTCTTCGATTGAAGGCTGCTGATAGCCATATCCTGTCAACTCATTCTTGTCATTATAGATTTCGTAGACAAAACGGAAAGCGCGGGTTTTCTGCCCGGTATTCTTATCTTCTGCATACTGCGGATGGATAAAGGAGGCTCTGGCATCGATGAAGTCTTCGTTTGCCCAGTCATTATATCCGGTTTCGTCCAGCAGATCCAGATACTTCTTGCTGGCATAAATTTCTCCCCAGCCCACATCCTGAATACTGGCATACATACTACCGATTACCGGATTGTAGTTACTGATTTCAGCATCCATACGCTTCACGGCAAAGATGGTTTCTACCTGAGCCCTATTGTCCGGCGTCATCTGGTTGTAAGTCATAAACACATCACGGGGCAAGAGGGAAAATTGCCCGCTCTTAATGACTTCATTGGCATAATAATAAGAAGAATCGGCATAGGTCTGATTAGGATTCTCATAAGTACCGCTCATATAGGCATATACTTTGGCAAGCAGTGCCTGGGCAGAATACTTGGAAGCATATATCGCAGAGCGATAGTCGGACATCAGCTTCTCACCTTTGCGCAAATCGGCTACCGCCTGCGCGTATACTTCTTTCACCGTAGAACGATCCGGCAACACCAGGCCATCCAGGTTGTCGGGAATATCTACAATAGGTACTGCCAGATGCGACTCCGGTGACTGATAATAAGGCATACCGAAAATGCGGCACAGATAGAAATACATCATGCCACGCATGAAATGAGCTTCACCCAGTTTCTGATCGACTTCAGGAGATTCTCCCTCATCAATCATCTTTATCAAATTGCTTGCCTGCGCAATAATCTTATATCCATTGTTCCACACACCGGGCAAGTGATTATTACCGGCCGTATGCTTGTAGGACATATACTGACTGAAATTGTTGGTAGTTGCATTCTGCTTCATGATGTTGTCGCCCGGATATTCACCCGTGCGATGCATGACGTCAGTAGCCGAACGTAACTGCGCATAACATCCGTTCAACAAAATATCCATTGCCTGTGCCTTGTCTTTCTGGATGGTCTCAGCCGAATAGCTGCCATAGGGAAGGCGTTCAATATCACACCCGCTAACGAAAAGGGTAAGTGCAGCCAGTGCTGCCATATATATTTTTTTCATAAGTGTAATTATTTTATAAAGATATGTTCAATCCTAACATGAATTTACGAGTTTGAGGATAAACTGAAGAAGCCACACCTGTACCTGCACCATTGTTCAACGGCGGAACTTCCGGATCGATGCCCGAGAAGCCGGATACGACAAACAGATTCTCACCGGAAACATATACCCTCAGTTGGTTGATATACTTCTTCACCGGTATGTTATATCCGATAGTCAGGTTTCTCAAACGCAAATAACTGGCAGTCTCCAGATAACGGGAAGAAACACTGTTTGAATTGGATGTGTTGCCATACACGGCTTTAGGATGTGTGGCAATATCTCCTTCTTTCTCCCAGCGGCTCCAGCCGTCTTTCAGTTTCATCTGGTTACGGTCGGTATAGGCACCGTCCGAGTCGAACTCCATACGCATATAGTTATAGATTTTTCCACCTACGGAATAACCGAAGATAGCGGATAAATCAAAGTTTTTCCACGACAGTGAGGTAGAGAAACCACCATAGAAATCGGGATTGGAAGAACCACAGATAACCGGATTCTTTGAAGCCAGCGCATACTTGTTCGTCTTCACGCGTTTACCGTCTTCATCCGTCATGTACCACAACGGGTCTCCATTGGCGGGATCAACACCTGCCCATTCTGTCGTATACCACGAATCGATGTCATATCCGGGTTTCAATATCTTGTCTGCCGGCCCTACGATACCCGACTGGGCATTGTTTATGATAATCTCCGATTTGTCACCATAGAGTTTCTTTATCTTATTCTTGTTTGTAGCAATATTGGCGGATACATTCCAGTTCCAGTCTTTATTCTTGATGATATCCACACCAAGAGTTGCTTCAAATCCTTTATTCTCAACCTCGCCTACATTCTTATAATTATAAGACCAGCCTGTTACACCCGAAACCGGTACGTTATAAAGCAAATCGGTCGTTTTCTTCTGATAATAATCCAGCGTCAGGCTGACTCTGTCGAAAAACATCGCATCCAGACCGATGCCCAGTGTATATGTCTTTTCCCAAGTCAGGTCTTTATTGCCAATCTGCGACATCATGGCACCGGGCACTCCATTGTAGCCGTCGGTAATATTATAAAGAGCATATTGCGGGTAGAGACTGCCGGGACGGGCACCTACCGAACCGTAACTGGCTCTCAGTTTCAACTGGTTCACCCAGTCGGCGTGGAAGAATGCTTCACGGTTAATGTTCCAGCCGCCGCTGACTGAGAAGAATGTACCGTAACGGGCATTCTCGCCAAAGTTGGAAGCGCCATCACGGCGGACTGATACCTGAGCTAGATACTTATTGTCATAAGCATAGTTGGCATTGAGGAAGTAAGATTGCACTGCCCATTCCTGCTGCGAACCGCTTACTTTTTTCGGTGTAGTGGCCACATCGGCTACCGTAAAGCCCGGAGGGAACCCGGATGCTGTCTGCGAAGTCACTGTTCCTGTATAGGAATTGAACTCATAAGCCAGCAATGCATTTACGGAGTGCTTCCCAAACACCTTGTTGAAACGCAACAAGTGGTTGGTGTAAAGACGGTAATAGTCACTTTTGTAATCCTCCAGCAAACCATTATCAGCTTTTCCGCCTGCCGAGCGGGGGTCTGTATAGATCTTCTGGACCGTATTGCCATATTTATAGTTGTTCACGGAAGAAAAAGTCAGCCAGTCGGTAATCTTGATGTCAAAGTCAAAATTGCCCATAAATTCATAAGCCGTACTTTCGGTACTGTTCCACTGCAAGTTGTAGAGATAATTGCCCATCTTAGGAGAAATCCACTCCGTAGGCTGCGATTCCTGATAAAGCTCGCCGTTCTCATCGTATGGGCTGTCCCAAGGCAGGCAGGAATACATGGCAGCCACATTGTGCTGCTTGTTGGTCACGTCACGACGGGCTCCCCACACAGACGGCTTTATTTTCAGCCAGTCGGTCATCTGATAATCCACATTAAAGCGGAAATTATAGCGGGTCAGGTCAAAGCCCTTTACAGCACCGCTTTCATCATACAACCCCAGAGATACATAACTCTTCATTTTATCGGTACCGCCCGAAGCCGAAATATTATAGTCCTGGGCAACACCCAAATGAGTGGCACAGTCCCACCAATCAAAGTTCTTATTACGCAATTCGGGGGTATATTGCGGGAAAACAATGGATTCCTGATTGGAGAAAGATTTGTAATAGTCATACAGCTCGGCACCATCCATCACAGAAAATCCTCCTGTGTTCAGCTGGGAAATACCGGTCTTGGCAGATAAGCGGATCTGGGCTTTTCCGGATTTGCCTTTCTTTGTTGTCACCACAATTACACCGTTGGCACCCATTGAACCATATATCGCTGTAGAGGCCGCATCTTTCAATACGGAAATAGACTCGATATCGGCCGGATTCAGATTGCCGGCGCCACTGCCTACCAGCACTCCGTCTACCACCCAAAGCGGGTCGGTGCCACCATTGACGGTAGCCTTTCCGCGGATCACAATCTTACCCGTAGAGCCGGGCTGTCCCGAACCACCATTGACATATACTCCCGGAGCTTTACCGCTCAGCAGATTTTCTGCCGAAGGAGTAGTGACGTCGAGCAATTTATCTTGTTTTACGACTTGCATGGAACCGGTCAGGCTCTCTTTTTTCTGTGTACTATATCCCACTACAACTACTTCGTCGAGGGCTTGCGAATCTTCTCTCAGGGTCACATCATATTGGGTTACACCTGGTTTCAAGACATAGCTTGTTGAGGTATAGCCGATGTAGCTGATGGTCAATTCGGCTCCTTCCGATACGGTCAAAGTGTACCTGCCGTCCAGGTCGGTAACAGTACCATTGCCCGGATTGTTCTTTTCCACCACCGACGCACCGATAACGGTTTCTCCGGTCTGGTCTCTGACCACACCTTTGATGGTAACCTGCTTGCTTTGCTGCTGCACGGCAGGAGAAACGCTCTCCTGAACCTCACTTTTCAATATAACCTCATTCCCCTTAATCATATATTTAATATGATTGTCCTTGAATACGGTAGACAGTACCTCTTCAATATCACCCTCGCAGTCAATGTTTCGCTTGCCGGCCTTGTCTAAATCGGCAACTCTGTAGAAGAAAGTGTAATTACTGTTCTTCTCAATCTGCTGAATGATTTGTTTTAACGTAAGCGACTTACCTCTGACCACAATCTGTCCTTGAGCAGCAAAGACAGTAACAGGTACAAGAAGCACTAATAGTAGGATTGCCTTTTGAAAGCGTCCTTTGAAAGTGTAAAAACAACTTTTCATGCTCTTTCGTTTTTAGTTAGACTTGAGTTTTTTTATCTCTTTAGGTTTGTAAATAATTAATTTGCCGTTCTCTCTCTTATATTTCAAATTCATGGTATAACAGATCTTTTCCGCGATTTCCGACGGGCGTTCATTGTAATATATTGCCCCGTTAAACAGGTAATGGCCGGGAATATCTGCAGCCAGTTCTATATCTATATCATAAACTTCCTTGATGGTGCCTATCAGCGAGTCCAACCTTGTATAAGCAAATTTATACATACCGTCCTGCCAGTAGATGTTACCTATCTCGTTCATCACAATGTCACCATTGGAGTGGTAGGTAAGGCATTCACTCGGCTTCATAGCAACGACTCTTCCGTCTGCCTGCGAATGAAAATCCACTTTTCCGTTATACAATATGACTTTACTCATCTCTTTATTTCGATTATTTACATGAAAAACGGTTCCTTTCACCTCAATAAATGCTTGTGCTATATGAACTCTGAATGTGCGTCCGGCCTGCTTGGTTACTTCAAAAGTAGCATCGCCTTCCAGCCATACATCCCGCTTCTCATTGAACGTTTGTGCATACCGAACCGTACTTCCCGGCTGCATCCATACCTTGCTTTGATCCGGCAATGACAGGACGCGGGCTTCATTGGCAACAACACTCACATATTCCATCCTATCAATATTTTTATTTCCTCCTGTAAAATAAAAAGCACCTATCACCAACAGAGCAGCTATACTTGCCGCACAACATAACAGCGCTATTCTCCGACTTTGGTGAGATCTCTCAAGTTTACATTGACCGGCTATTTGTTTCCACATCCGTTTTTCAACTTTTGCGTCAGCAAATTTACCGTCACTGCTATCCCATTGGCGTTTCATAAGATTTCTCATTTCTTCCATCTCAAGAAACCGCTTCCTCTCTTCCGGTGTTGCCTGCTCCGAAAGGATTTTCTTGCCTAAATCTTTAACTCCTTGTTCTTTCATACCTATTTCTTTTGTGTTTTAATTCTATGACATTTTACCTATTCTACTATAAATACACATACAAGCGGATATCCCCCCAGTCAAAACCTTCTTTTTTTTAATTTTCTTAGAGGAAAGTTATTTTAGCATCCGAACGAGGAGAATTGAGAAGAAAAAGTTTAAAGAACCTTTCGCTTTTAAATAGTTTTATTACTTTTGTTTTGTAATATTTCATAATATGAATGACAGGGAGACAATACTGGCCCTAAAAGCAGGAGACTCCAAAGCCTTCGAATCTTTATACAAGCAGAACTGGCGGAGGGTTTATAATTTTACGAATTTGTACAATACATCTTCCGTAGAGGTAGAAGAGATTGTACAAGAAGTATTTATAAAGCTTTGGGAAGGACGTGACCTGATTGATGAAAATAAAAATCTGGAAGGATATCTTTTTATTATTACCCGCAATCTCATATTCAATAACTCCCGTCGGTTTTTCAACGAGGCTTTTTATCAACTGACGGTACTGGAAGCCATGGGAGAATCATACAATATAGAAGAGGAGCTGGAAGCCTCGGATTTGCGGAACCAATTGGATGCACTGTTGGAAAAGTTATCTCCACGACAACGGGAGGTGTTCATTCTGAGTAGGGAAGAACACCTTACTTATAAAGAAATAGCAGCACGATTGCAGATTTCAGAAAAGACAGTGGAACGCCATATCGGCGATGCACTGAAATTTCTGAAAAAGAATCTGCAATTGTACATGCTATTTATGCTGGTCTGTTAGAGATATTACTTCTCCTGTGCCCATTCCTTGGCACCCTGCTCTTTCAGCTTGGCAGTAAATGCCTCGGCTTTCTCCATGCTTGCCTTTTCGTCTTCGGGACTTGCATAAGCATGTTTATAACCTTTCACTACATTCCATTCACCACGAGTAAAATCGGGGAAGGCAACGGCAGCACAACCATTGTCCATAGAAAGTTCGCCCAGTTCGGCAAGGCAGCACCATTCAGCAAGGTCGTAAACATCCATGTCCAAAGGCAAGCCGTTCTGCAGGCAATATACCAGACGGCTGTCCATCACAAAGTCCATACCGCCATGACCGCCGACTTCTTTGGCCATTTCACCGTATTTCTTCAAGATAGGATGCTGGTACTTTGATACCAAAGCCTCCATTTCAGCCTCCGGCAAAAAACCGTGTGAGTTCAAATCGTCAATCTTAGGCTGTACACCCGAAGCGGTCAGCTGCTTGGCATCGAGGGCATAACCTTCAACCGGATATTTGTTGGCAAAACCCTTCGTACCTGTAAGCTGGTACAAACGGTTGTAAGGCTGCGGAGTCATTACGTCGTGCTGGATTTCGATAACCTTTCCATTGGCGGTACGAATCATCGTTGTAGTATGGTCGCCATTACGGAAGTCCTTACATTCCTGACCGGTTCTTTGCTCTACCAGCTCTTTGCCGACAACAGACTTAGTGTCCATGGCAACCAAAGTCGTCATGCGGTCGCCGCGGTGGATATCAAGAGCTTGCGCTACGGGACCGAGGCCATGAGTAGCGTATACGTCACCACGATGCTTCATGTTATATTCCAGACGCCAGCCCAGTTTATCGTTCTCGCCATTCTTCCAATAATGATCCCAGAACGGTTCCAGGTTGTGGATATAGGCGCCCTGTGCACGGATTACCTCACCGAACACACCTTGTTGGGCCATATTCAGCGTATTCATTTCGAACCAGTCATAGCAGCAGTTCTCCAGAATCATGCAGTGCTTGCGGGTAGTCTCGCTCAGATTGATCAACGCCCAGCATTCTTCCAGGTTCATGGCCGAAGGTACTTCGATGGCTACATTCTTACCATTCTCCAAAGCACATTTGGCTACGGGGAAGTGGTGCAACCAGTCGGCAGCGATATAAACCAGATCTATATCATCACGTTTGCAGAGTTCCTCATAACCGGTAGCGCCCGAATAGACAGCAGCCTTAGGCAAAGAAGCTTTCTCAAGAAGTTTCTGGCATCTTTCCGCACGTGCTTGCTCATAGTCGCAAAGAGCTACAACCTGCGTTCCGGGAATATAAGTAAAGCGCTCTACCGCACCGGGTCCACGCATACCCAATCCCACGAAACCAACACGCACTACATCCATCTTCGGGAGAGTCAGTCCCAATACACTTTTTTGTCCGGCCGGACGTTCGGGGGTTTTAACTACAATGGTTCCGGCTTCCCATTCCCATTGCGTCCCCTTCTCCGATGTCTGTACGGTAGAAGTTTGAGCTGTACATGCACCAAGTATGAAGCACATACCCAACAATAGTGTTCCAATTTTTCTCATGATTTACTGATTTAAAATTAATAATGAATGAATATTTTTTCAGAACTGATGAACTCCCATCTGCTTGTCCACCAGATATCCGTCGGTTGCCTGAAGATTGAACTTCACATTCCGCTTAGCCTTGAACCGGATGACCAGCAAGTCAGCGTCACCTTCCAGCGTTTCACGATTGCCGATATTCACAAAGGTAACGTACAGAGACTTCACGCCATTCGTGTGCAAACGGTCGTTCGTCATATTCCTCATTTCCTTCATGCCTTTCGACTCTATGCCTACGAACTCGTAATCGGCAGGATCGTAAGGAAGCGCAAAACTGAGTGCATTCACCGAACGCAGCCCCGTACCCTTTACGAGGATTTCAACTGTTTCATCTTTAGCATAAGTACGTTTCGCAGTGCTGATGCCGATGGTTCCGTCTGCTTTCTCTACCTTTCCACCTTCTACGCCGCCTTCGAGTTGCGTAGCTACGGCAGAGATATCGTAAGCATCGATCAATCCGTTAGCGTTCAGGTCACCCCGGCTGATATAACCTTCAAAGTCAGCATCGCCTTGTCTCAATCCGGTATAGTTGATATACGAAGTCAAGTCGTTTTCATCGATCAATCTGTCATGGTTGATATCGCCCGGCAGATAGCTTTCCGTTTCAGGCACCTTGAACACATAGATTTCACGACCCGAGCCATAGTTGCCTACCGCTTCGCTGACGCTTATCTTGATGTAGCGTGCAGTCGGTTTCTGACCAAACGAGAATACCTTCACTTCATTGTCGCGCTTCCACTCGAACGGACCGGCTTCTGTCCAGTTCTCCTTATCCATACTGTAGTAAACCGTACCCTTCAGCAATGTTCCGTTTCCGGCATTGTCGCGAGGCATGTAGTGGAACTTATCTACCTGGTTGATAGACTTCAAGTCCATAATCAGGTCGAACGGAACGGCCTTTTCATTGTATGCCGTATGCCACAGTTCTCCTTCTTCAAAGTCGAACAATCTTCTGAGTGAACGGCCCTGGTTCTTGGCTGTAGTTTCTCCTACAATACCTGTTATGGCAAATTCAAGCGGATTCTGCTTGGTTGTTGCACCAAACTCAGCCCAATCGGAAACACCATCCTTGTTCACGGCACGAATCTTGAAAGAATATGCAGTTTCTGCTTTCAGTCCCTCGAACAAAAGTTCCGTATCCGTAATGGTAGAATAAAGCATGCCATCGAATTCTATCTCGTAGAAGTCGGCATTGTCCACCTTAGCCCAAGTCGGGTTCAAAGTATAAGCCTTCGTATTTTCATCGGTGATCTGTGCCTTGGGAGCAGTCAGCATGCCGGAAGACACTCTGTACTTGTCAGCCGGAGCAAATACGAATCCCTGAATATTCAGTGTAGTTGGTCCGGCAGTGATGTCGGCAGGAGCCAGCTTGACCAGCAGTTGAGGATTCTTCGTGATGATTTCCTTGGCAAACTCGCTGCCTTGGGTAGCAAATTTGTTCAGATTAGGAGCAGCATCATAGAAGTAAACGTTTTCGCCTTTAAGGAACTCTTCCAAAGAACCGGCTTCGGTAAGCTTAATCTTGCTCTTGCCGATAGTGGCAGCGAGTTTCTTGGGTTTCTCCGTAACGTTGATTCTCAGTTCGGTGGCTTTCTCCTTTACAAAACCCGTAAAGTCTCCCTGAGCCGGATGAATGGTGATGGTAACATCGCCTTTAGGTCCGACATTCGATTCTATCAGGGTAGTTACTGCCTTGCCAGCTCTGTACTCTTCAGAGATACCATCGTCATCATACTCGGTGAATGAGCTCTGTCCGTAAGGATAAAGTTCGTATATACGCAAATTTTTGTCTGTTTCTTTGACGTTGTTATTGGGGGACGTCATGGGGATAATGGCTCCGTTCTTCACAAAGACAGGGAGTTTCCAAAGCGGTGAAGCGTAATTATTGATGATGCATCCGCCTTGATATACGTCACCCGAGAAGTAGTCCACCCATTCGCCTTCGGGCAGATAGATGCCATTGCGGATGTCGTTGCCTTGCTCATCGGCCTTGGTAGACTGATATACAGGGGCTACAAGGAAATACGGACCATAGAGATACTGATATTGCGTAGCCTTGCCCAGCGTGTAGGCATTGGGATATTCCAGGAACATGGCACGAATCATCGGCAGACCGTCCACGGCTTCCTTGGCAATGCTATAAGCATACGGCATGATTTCCGACTTCAGCTTCAGATACCAGCGGTTGATGGAAGTGGCAGGTTCGCCCAAAGCATGAGGATATTTTTCGTTTGCTCCCCAGCCGTCCATATTCAGTTCCATGGGGGTGAAAGTCTTCCACTGGAAGTCTCGTGTATTGACAACGAGGTTCTTTCCGCCGAAGATGCCGTCCATATCCGAAGTGATATTGGGATTTCCCGAAAGGCCCGAACCGATGTAGGTCGGGATATGGAAACGGATATATTCCCAGTTACCGCCCGTCTGGTCGCCCGACCATATTCCGGCGTAGCGCTGTGTGCCCGCCCAGCCGTCAAGGCTGATGATGAACGGACGCGCATCGTTTCCATAATACGTCATGATTTGTGCCACATCCGTGATGCCGTTCAAGCCGAACGAGTAACCGGCACCTACCCAGGCCACATCCGTCTTTAGGACACGCACGCCTGCATCTCTTACTTCTTTCACGATGTCTCTTTGGAGCAAAGCTTCCACACCGGCTTTGGGATGCAGGTCGGACTGTGTCCAAAGACCGATTTCCACACCATTCTGATGGGCATAGTCTGTCAGGCTCTTCAGGTTCTGGATATTACCGTCCAGCGTTCCCGTCTGACCGTAACCGGCTCCATAGCCATCGTTAGGCAACAGCCAGCCCAGAGGCATGTCATGTTGTTTGTAGCGGTCTATCACGGCACGGGCGGAGAACTGGTAGTTATCCTTCTCTCCGTTCAGCGATTCTTTGATGCCACCGTTTTCCTTCTGGCTTTCTTTGTAACGCTTTCCGTCCTCAAAAAGGATTCCGTTTTCATCTTCCGTCCAGTAGTCGCGGTTGTAGGCATTGAGGTGACCTTGATAGAAACCGAACTTAGGAAGCAGCACCGGATTTCCGGTAAGCTGGTAATAATCGTTCAGCAGAGGTACTGCACCGTCATTGACCATGATAAAGAGGTCCAGATAGTCTGTTTGGTGAGAGAGTTTCACAATGCCTTTTTCTTCTCGGCCGAAGTCGTAAACACCTCTTTTAAAAGTGTGCCACATCAAGCCATAGCCGTTTGTCGACCAGTAGAAAGGATTGGGCGATGCCACGCCGCCATCTGTCCAGCTATTCTGGTTTTCGATGGCAATGGCTCTGCCTTTGTGGGAGAAGCGTCCGTTCTGCACGCCGCCGCCATAGAAATATTCCTGTGGATTTTCCTTCAGGGTTACGGTTACTTTATCTTTCTCAAAAAGTATGGGGGCTGCTGCTTCCATTACAGTGTTACCGGTTACCAGATTGACAACTTTCATCAGTGAGGTAGCCTTGTCTATCTGCACTTCAATCTTCCCGGTAGAGATGATTACGGCTCCGGCCGTGTCTTTCGCATCGAGTTGTGTTACGTTCTTGCGAGGTTGGTTTACCAGGATCTTTGCTTCAGGCTCTGCCTCCGGATCACGGAGAATGCCGTCGTCGTCCTGAAACATTCTGAAGATGTTTTCTCCATAGAAGTCGAGGGTCATACGGTGATTGTCCGAGAACAAGACCTCAACTGTGGTGGGATTGATTTTCGCCACACCGACGATTCTGGGAATCTGCTGTGTTGCCTCAACGCTGTTCTTCTCTCCGCATACAGCTTGCGTTGCCAGATAAGGAGAAGGGAAAAGCAGGACGAAAGCAAATGACATTGCCTTCCAGCTTCCGAGGTTAGTAAATAGATTGTTCATACTTTACGTTTTATATTAATGTTGGTTAGAAGTTACGTTATTGATTATTACCTGTAATCAGATATGTTATCATCTTTTATTGCAAAGATATTACAATGTTCCGGTTTGGGATAATTTTCAGAGACAATTTCTGCTTTTACCTGATCAATTTGTTGCTGATATTACTTCACACTGCATATTATCAATAATAGAATTACTATCGACTTCTATAAAGGGAACGTTTCCGGCACTTCCTCTCCTGCTTTGCAAAATGCAAAGAGGAGAGGAATAAAACCAGAATAAGGTATAGTTTCTCACAGAGATTGATGTAAGGTCAATAGAAAATTATTATTAAGGTTAAAAGAATTATGTTATTAAAGACTCAGACATATAGTTAGGGCTTCTTAGAACCACAATTCAAACAGGTCTGAGTATTTATACTGTTGGAGAAGTTACATTTCTTACACGTCCAGTGATAAGCCGGTGAACCAGAGTCTGGATAACCGGAACCAGGCTCTCCACGGACTGTCATCCGGAGATACATATCTTGGCAACCATCCAGTTCTGTTGTTACCTGTTCACCCTTATATACAACCTTTTCCACTAAAAGTCTGGCTTCAGCATCTTTGAAAGTGCTAGAAGAGCCTCTTTCTATTTTAAAAGTAATATAAGTTTCTCCATTTGGATAATGATTCTTGTGAATAAACCTAACCATCTGCCCACTTATGCCATAAATAGATTTAGTAGGAGCTTGGCCATTATAAATTATATCACCATCAGACGTTTCCATTTTGCATTTCACATCACCTGTCAGAGCACAAAATAAGGCAAAATGATACTCTACTTCTTTGCCGTATGATTTTAAAGTTCCCGTCATACTTTCTGTTCCATATCCATTATCAATAGAAGAGAGATCTAAAAAATAAGTATTGTAATCGGTGAAATCATTAGGAATACTCCGAGTTATCAATTGTGTAGCCGAAATATTTTCTTCAAGAACTGTATTCTCACAACTTGTAGTGATGAGACACAAGAAGAACAAATAAATAAAATAATACTTTTTCATGACTTTATTTTTAAGGTTATTGGGTTCTATCCCTTTATGTCCTATCTTCCTTTAAGCAAACAAAAAGGAGGATGCCGGAAGTTATTTTCAAGACATCCTCCGTAGATAATTTATTATTTAAGGTTAGCCTGAATTGCAGCTTTAAATTTTCTCGTATGCTTTGAAATAAGATACCTGGCAAGCATTGTTTGACATATTGGTCTCTGTAATTTCAAGCTTTATATAGCGTGCCGTTACCGGTTGTGATGGTATCACTTCTTCATAACCCGGTATTAACGGACTGGTTGCACCAGTAACTACCGTCCCATCAGGTGCCGTCCATGGCAATTGGAAAGTAAAGCTACCTACTTGAGTAAAATTCTCATTATCTGTGCTAGCGTAAATATTCATCGTTTTTACGGTAGCATAATTTGCACCGCTAGGTGCATAATGTCTTCTACCAATATCAAACTTTGCAATATCCAAGACTTCCTTCATATCAACAATTATCCAATAGGGAAGTGAAGGAGGATTACCGGAATACTGGCTGTGCCAAAATGTTGTACGGTCTTCCGTGAAAAGACTAGGATAACCGCCACCATCACTGGATTCAACACCATTACCGGTAGCAGTCCAGCGAGTCCAATCGTATTGCAGATATTCCTGACCGTCATACTTCTGTAAAACCGTGAAACTGGTCTCACGATAACCACATCTGACATTGACAGTTGCAGTTCTATAATTGCTGTCCGTATTGGCCGAATTAGCAGTTATGGTAATTTCCTTACCTTTAGAAGTTACTGTACACCAGTCTGCTCCTTCTTCCAACTCCATAATAATAGGAGAAGAAAGATCGGTTTCTGCAGTTATTGTTGTAGTTGAGTTAGCCGATGCATCCAGTACGGCACGTTCGATAACAATGTAACCTACATACGGTTGTTCCGTTTCAGAGCATCCACACACGATGGCTGATAAAAGAAACAATAGTAAATATGATAACTTTTTCATCTGTATATCTGTTTTAAAGTTATTAATTCAGTTTAAATTAAGGATTCTGCTCTAATTCATAAGGATATGCATCGAACTGAAGCGTCGGAATATATTCACATACAGCAGGCGAGTTGTAAGGAACCAATAAGAATTGATCACCGGCACTCTGCATAGTATGACCACCCGGATATCTTCTATCCAGCGTTTGACGTTTACGGAAAATATCGAAACGACGGTGCCCTTCCCATGCCAATTCCAGCATACGCTCTTCTTCCACAATCTTCTTAATATCCTTAGGTTGACCATTTTCTGCTGTAGCCATACTTGCAATAGTCCACTCCGGAATGCCAGCCCTGCGGCGAATCACATTTACATCATCCAGTGCCGCTTGCACCTGACCACGTTCTGCATTAGCTTCAGCACGTATCAAATACATTTCTGCTAAGCGTGAGATGACCGGCGACCACAGATGCGTAGTCTGCTCCTGGTAAGAGCATTTGTTGATAGGATATACCAAGAAATCCTCCACTTTATTATTCTTAGTTTTAGCATCAAATACTTTAGGTTCAATACGACCGTAATACTTGAGACCATCACTTCCTACTACATAATAGCGAGTGCCCAAATTGTATGGTTCAGCATGAATGACAGGGCTTTGAAAGTTACCTGCATCTGTATCACTCATACGAAAACTACCGTCTGCTTGTTTCGTTATTGACAGTTGTTTGTATACATAGTGAATAGAGTTAGATTGTTTGAGGCCATAGGCAAAGGTCCAGTTTGTATATTCTTTATCAGGATATCCTGTAAGAGAATAGTCTGTTACTCCATCTTCTACATAGCGTTTGCTAATGAACTTGCTACGCAAATCCAAAGGCATGTCCTTTTCATTAAGGTGTAGTTCTAGTAATTCCAAATATCTTGACGAAGCATAAACTTCTTCCCAACCACTATCATCGACTCTGATATACAAACCACCTATACGACTTGAACCGGCATCATCTTTTAGTTTAGTACGACGTATGGCAAAAATTGTTTCCTTATTATCTTCAGGAACTATTTGCGGATAAGTGGCGTAGCGGTTTCCGGTTTCCAACTCAAACCGACCGGATTTAATGACCGCATCAGCCATATTGTATGCTTCGTCATAATTCTCCATATAGAGATATACCCTCGCCAGCAATGCTTGTGCAGCTTCTTTAGTGGCATAGATATTTTTCTTAGGAGACATTCCGTTGGGTAAAGTCATATACGTGATTGCATCTTTCAAATCATTTACAACTTGATTATAAACTTCAGCAACCGTAGCGCGGCTACGAGGGATATCATCCGCAGCACTTGTAAGTTTCAACGGTACTCCCGGATTCTGTGTAGGATTATTGGAATAAGGCTGACCAAACTCGTTGACCAACAAGAAGTAACATAATGCGCGCAGATAATAGTTTTCACCCATAGTTACTATATGTTCAGCCGTGCTTTCATTACCAAGACCTTTTACCAATTCTATGACAAGATTGCAGTTCCCGACAGCACGGTAACCAAGTTCCCAACAGTATTCAATAATACTGTTTGTGGCCAAGCCACCTCTGGTATAATCGTACATCTTGAATTTAAGGTCTGTTGAAGTTCCCCCCCATGACAAATCGTCAGCACCATAATTCCAAAAGAAAGTACCGGCATCAATCAGACCGTTATCGTTCTTCAACATACGGTAAGTGCCATGAGATATTTCAGTGATATTACGGGCATCTACATCCTCTGTCATCACTCCATCGTACATCTTTGCGTCCAAACTGCATCCCGCTAACGCAAGCGACAGACAGAAGGTACTTAATGCATATATTATTTTCATATATCTATCGTTTTTTAGGTTATAATTAGAAACTAACATTTACTCCCACCGTAAAACGTCTTACTGTAGGATAAAGCTGTGATTGGTCATCCGAATTGGTTGTACCACTAAATCTTGAAGATAACAAGATTTCGGGATCATCGCCAGAGAACTTAGTGATGGTAAACAAATTTTCACCACCTACAATGATACGTGCAGTTTTCAATCCGGCTGGTTTTATCCATTTCTCCGGCAGACTATAGGAAACAGACAAAGACTTTAATTTAAAGAAATCACCGTTCTCCAAATAACGGGTTGACTCCCCATCTGCATTATTATTACCATTGATGAGTAATTGTGGATGTGTTGCTATGTCACCCGGTTTTTCCCATCTGTTCCATCCATTAGCCAACTTCATTGGAGGCTGAGTTTCGCGTGCAGCATCACGGTCTAATGACCCTGCACGTCTGCCGTTATAAATTTTTGCTCCGGCACTAAAGATAAAGTTTGCATTGAATGAAAATCCTTTCCAGCTAAAGTTCGTATTAATACCACCTGTAAATTTTGGAGAAGGTGATGAATCCAATAAAACTTTTGTCGCTTCATTCCAATTGCCAGTTACAGTTTTTTGCCCGTCCTCATTCACTTTGAACCATAACGGAGTTCCAGTCATAGCATCTACTCCAGCCCATTCTCTCATATACCAGTTGAGGTAAGGATATCCTACAGCAACAGCTTGCATCGTCAAATCGCCTCCACCCGGCGGCAAATGAGTTATCTTATTTTTATTGTATCCTAAATTGAAACTTACGTCCCAATAAAGGTCTTTCTTTCGGATAATCTCAGGAGTGATGGTTATTTCAAATCCTTTATTCTCCAATTTACCATCGTTAGCATACTGACGGTTATATCCTGTCACGGCGCTCAAATGCTTCATATAAATCAAATTCTTTACTTTCTTGAGGTAAGTATCGAAAGTGATGCCAACTCTGTCAAACAACCGGATATCAAGACCGAAGTCCAATGTAGCTGTTTCTTCCCATGACAAGTCAGGGTTTCCCATATAGTTGGATAAGAATGCAATCTCATTAGCATAATTTGCAGTAGTTGAAAATGGGGTAGCCCACGCATAAGCTTGTGCCGGTAAATTACCGGTAATACCATAAGATATACGAGCTTTCAATTCATTTACAAAACTTAGTTGACTGATAAAATTTTCTTTATGTATATTCCATCCGCCACCAATTGACCAAAAAGGCGCCCAACGCTTATTACTACCGAAGCGAGAAGACCCATCTACACGAAACGACGCTTGGAAAAGATATTTACCATCATAAGCATAGTTACCATTGAAAAAGTAAGCTGCATTCCTTTCTTCCCATTTACTACCGGAAATTTTCGGATCTCCAGAACCAGCATTCAAAATCTCAGCTCCCGGATAGATATTATAAGCAGTACCAGCCCCATCAAAGTAGCGATACTCATCGTAGTCGTACCCTAAAAAAGCATTAATTTCATGTACCTCATTAAATGTCTTCAGAAGGCGTAGCATCTGGCTGGTATAAATGGAACGGCTCGTGACATAACTATTTTTAATAGAGCCACCTAGAGAAGTACCAGATGTACTTTGCGGATCTACATAGTTATCATAATAACTATTTCTGAATCCGAATTTGTTATTGGATTCAAAAGTCAGGAAATCAAAAATCTTGTAATCAAAGCCTACTCCAAGATCTACCGCATTAGTACGTTGTTTATTCCAATACAAATCTATTTCAGACAAATAGTTATATCCGCCATCAGAGTACCAATAATCACGCGGATCGGCCGTAGCCGCATCCTCAGCTGAAGGAGTACCTTCTCTACCTGTTTTCAATTCACCTTTAGAGTTGTATGGAGAATCCCAAGGAGAATTACCATAATAACTCAATGAATGTTCTTGAGAAAATGTTTCTTTATAGCTAGCCGATATCTTACTTTTCAATGTCAATTTGGGATTAACCACATAGTCTGTATTAACTCTCAACGTGAAACGATCATAGTCAAATCCTTTAATGGCACCCTCTTCATTATAGTAATCAGCAGATATATACGATTTAATCTTATCATTTCCATATCTATAAGCTATGTTATAGTTCTGTGTAAGAGCATTCTGGGTGGCAACATCCCACCAATCAAAATTCTGATTCCTCAAATAAGGTTGAAGATAGGATGGCAATTCCTTATTTGCATTCTCATAGGCTGTTTTCAAGTAATCATAATATTCTGCACCGTTCATCATTTTAAGTTTCCCTTTCTGCAAGGTAGACACACCGAATTTGGCAGATACATCAACAGAAGAAGCACCAGCCACTCCACGCTTAGTAGTAACTTGGATTACACCATTAGCACCACGGGAACCATAGAGTGCAGTAGCTGAACCGTCTTTTAAAATAGAAATAGTTTCTATATCGTTCGGGTTAAGTTCAGCAACAGCATTACCTACCACACCATCAATCACCCATAACGGATCTTTATTTCCTTCAATAGAACCGGTACCACGAATGCGGACGCTAACACCAGCACCCGGTTGTCCAGAGACAGGTGATACAGCCACACCAGCAACTTTACCTTGCAGCATATCAGCTACACTGGGAGTAGTAACGTCTTTCAGCTTTTCTGATTTTATAGCAGTAACAGAGCCAGTCAAAGAACTTTTACGTTGCATTCCATAACCAACGACAATAACTTCCTCTAATGCCTGAGAATCAGGCACTAGTTTTACGGCCATCTTCTCTGCATTTTTTACAGTATACTCATGTGATACATATCCGATAAATGACACGACCAAAACTGAGCCACGAGGGACACTCAAAGTAAAATTACCATCCAAATCGGTCACCGTTCCAATTCCGCTATTACCTTTTACCGTAACATTAGCTCCCGGAATCGTTTCACCGTTTTCGTCAAACACCTGTCCGGTTACTTTAATTTCAGGATTACTCTGCTGCGGCTGTGGTGCCGGAGCTTTTCTTGCCACGGTAATCTGTCGGTCGTTGATCTTGTACTCCAGACCGGTGGCCGAGGAAAGTTCTTTCAGAATATCCTCCACCTTCTTTCCATTCATATTGATGGAAACCTTTTTGTCCAATTCCGATAAAGTTCCTTTGGAATACAGAATGACGAAGTTGCTGTTCTGTTCAATATAACTGAACACTTCTTTCACCGTCTGTGCGGTTGTTACTCTTTGTTCGTTTTCAGAGCCGCGATAATCTGCGGCATAAAGGGGGAACAAGGTACCCTCCATTACTAAAAAAACACTAATTAATAGATAAAGAGATATAAAATACCCCCTCATCCGACTAGAAGTCGTCTTCTTTTTCATACTTTCGTACTGATTTTGGTTACTAAAAATAGGTCTAATTAAAATCATTTTCAGTCGGGCAATATTGGTAGTATTGTCCGACTACTTTTTAATAAGATTGTTTTACTCTTTTTGAAGTCTCTTCATTTCTCTACATTTTAAGGTTAACACTATACTTTTCAATAATTGCTGTTATCTATATAAACCACATCCTCCCGGGTGGCAAATGCCTCAGGTAATGTTTGCTTGATTGATTCCAATACTTTATTCAGTTCCTCATTCAGGAAAAGTTTTCCATAAAAAGGTTCGTCCTCAACAGAGGGTAAACAACAAACTTTTTGTCCGTAATATTCGGTAAGATATTGAAGCACTTCCTTCAATGGTTTGCCCTTCAATACCCATATACCGTCTACCCAATATATAAACTCGGATGCATCCACATGCTCTTTTTTCGAAATGCCCGCCTCGTTCAGCTCCACCCGTTCATTAGGATTCATCCTTACATGCCGTTCAGAGCAGTCTTTCACGTCCACCGCACCTTCTACCAACACAATAGATGCCTCGGCAGCATTTTTATAAGCGGCAACATTGAAAGATGTTCCCAATACCTCTACTTCAAAGGCTGACGTATTTACAACAAAAGGCATCGCTTCGTTACGCGCCACTTTCAGGTAAACTTCACCTTCTACATAAATCTGCCTTTTCTCACCTTTGAAAGAACGCGGATAAATCACTTTACTGCCGGAGTTTATCCATATCTTACTATTATCGGCAAGCACAATCATAGAACGCCGTCCCTTGGGAACAATAATCTGATTGTATTCTTCGGCAACCTCTTCTTTCTTTTCCGTTGCAGTCGTTTCTTCCGCAACGGCCTCCTCATCTACTTTGGTGGAGTTTACCTGCACCTGTCCGCCCGGTGTATAAGCTACCTTGGAGTTATTGGCTATTTCTATTTTCTTCTTATCCGAAACTACCAGTGTAACTTCTTTCACGTCATCGTCGGCCGTAGCAGCAAGCATTAATTGCTCCATCTTTGCCTTTTCATCTTCTATTGCCTCTCCTCGATGGAAGAAATAAGCAAACCCTATCAGAAGCGCTATCGATGCCGCAACCAAAGCCCATGCAGGCAAGATGGCCGGACGTTTCTTAGCGCGAACGACTTCCGGTGTTCCCTCGCTCTGAATCTTCCGAAGTGTTTTCTCCCACACTCCTTCAGTATCAGCCTCAGGCGGATTGCATTCGTCCCACAAGAAAACCAGTTTCTGCAATTCCTCTTCTTCCGGTTGGGGAGCGTTCCCATCGGGAGTCGCAGAACGGTCATCCAAGAAGGATGCCAGCGAGTCGTAAATAGCCTTGTCTTTTCTTTTATTATCTTCCATTACTATGACAGTATATTAATATGACGCAGTTTTAAAATAAATCTCCTATATCGAAAACGTTTTTTTTCAAACTTTTTTTTCCAAAGCCTCCGATATCTGTTCTAAAGCCTTGGCTATATGCACGTTAATGGTCTTGACGGAAATGTCGAGAATGCTTGCAATGTCCTTATAAAGCAGCTTTTCGATCTTAGCTAATATAAAGACTTGCCTGCATCGGGGTGGCAAGTTGTTGATGGCAGCGTTAATCCGGTTCATCTCTTCCCGGCTGATCAGCTGCGAATCGGGAGTCTGCAGGTCAACAGGCATGGTATAGCTGCCTACCTCATCCCATGAAACAGAAGAAACTGAGTGTTCCTTCTTCCGCAGATAAGAAACCGCTTTATTGTGGGTAATGGTCAGCAGCCATACTTTTTCGTTTCTTATCTCATGCAGTTTGTCTCTATTCTGCCAAACCTCAAAGAATACATCGCTCACAATCTCTTCTGCTTCCTCTTTAGAATGGACAAGATAGCGCGCATAATAAAGCAGATCGTTCGAATATGATTCGACAAAACGTTTGAAAGAACGTTCGTCCATATAGTCTGTCTGATTTTGGCGATGCATATTAGTACAACTCATTATTACTACGTGTATTGGAAACAAAGTTATTGAAATATATTTTTTAAAGCATGGCTTCCGCATTATTTTTTTATGTTTTATAAAGCATATATTACTTTCTGCCTTTGAATGCAAGGCTTTATTCTATAAAGGACAAGGCTTTATCAGTTTATCCCCTAATGTTTGTTCTGCTAAGTCCTTTTGTTTGTCAGGTGTTCACTGCTATGAATAAATTTGTTCACTAATGTAGATAATTATATTCACAGATATGAATATATATGTTCACATTAGTGAGCTCTTAATAAACAATAGGGATGAACAGAACAAACATTAGGCCTTTACACATCACACATAAGGGATGAAGATAACAGACACTATGAGAGTAAACGCTTACCCTCATAGTGCCCTCATAGTTGCTCTCATACTTCAAATGCCGATGAATAAAGGGATGCAGAGCTTTTATGAGGGTATGAGGGCAAAACAGGCTGCAACTTTTATTTGAGAAGCTGAAATCCGGTACCCATTTAATAGATAAACGCAGGGCAACAAACCTGCAGCAGAATACATGCAAATAGCCTTTCACACCATTTAACTCATTAAAGCTTGATTAATTACGAATTATTCGTAGCTTTGCAATGAATTCATTTAAATACTTTATCCATGGAAAAATTAACGATACAAGAAGAAGAAGTGATGTTATACATCTGGGAGCTGGGCGATTGCTTCGTGAAGGACATTGTTGCCAAATACACTAAGCCGGCGCCCCCCTACACTACCGTAGCATCCATCGTGAAAAATCTGGAACGTAAACAATACGTCCATGCCACCCGCGTAGGAAACACGTATCAGTACACTCCGCTGATTCGCGAAAGTGAATATAAACGCACTTTCATGAGCGGCTTTGTGCGCAATTATTTTGAAAACTCGTACAAGGAGATGGTTTCTTTCTTTGCCAAGGAGCAAAAGATTTCGACCAACGACCTGAAAGACATTATAAATATGATTGAGAAAGGAAAAGAGTGAAAGGATTTCAGATTTATGCTATGCAGAAGGATGTCACTGAAGTCAGAAGTCTGAAATCGGAAATTTAAAATAAAAGATTATGTTAGCCTATTTTCTGAAAGTGAATGTAGCGATAGCACTGTTCTATGCGTTCTATCGGCTGTTTTTCTACAAAGATACATTCTTTGGCTGGCGCAGAACGGCTATGCTATGCTTCTTTGCCATCTCTGCCGCCGTTCCGTTGCTGAACATACAAACGTGGGTAACGGCACAAGAGCCGATGGTGGCAATGGCAGATCTTTATGCCAGCGTGGTGCTGCCGGAATTCACTTTTACCCCTGAAGTTACCACGACCGACTGGAAAAGCATTATCCTTGAATATGCAGGTATTGCCTATTGGGTAATTGTTGCTCTCCTGGTCACACGCTTCATGGTACAGTTGGCAGGCATTATTCGTCTGGCCTGCCGATGCCGCAAGGTACAAATAGGCGACTCAACCATTCACTTGCTACCCCGAGCAGACGGACCTTTCTCTTTCTTCCACTGGATTTTTATTCATCCGGCTTCGCACACCGAAGAGGAATTTAACGAAATATTGACTCATGAGCAGACACATGCCCGGCAATGGCACTCCATTGATGTTATTATCAGTGAATTGGCATGCACACTATGCTGGTTCAACCCGTTTGCCTGGCTCATGAAGCGGGAAATCCGCACCAATCTGGAATATATGGCCGATGCCCGCGTACTGGAGAACGGCTACGATTCCAAAACCTATCAGTATCATCTGTTAGGACTGTCACATCATAAGGCTGCAGCAACTATCTATAACAGTTTCAATGTTTTACCATTAAAAAAACGCATCAAGATGATGAACAAAAAGAGAACAAGAGAAATAGGAAGAACCAAATACCTGATGTTCCTTCCCTTGGCAGCCTTACTTATGATTATCAGCAACATCGAAGCAGTGGCACGCACTACTAAGCAGATTGCAACCGAAGTCATAGAGGCCGTAGATTCCAAAATTGAGCAACCGATACGGAATGCTCAAGAGCCTCAAGCAACTCCCCAACCGGAACAGGACAAGAAAGTGATGACTTACAAAGGCAAGGTAGTAGACAAAGACGGAAAACCGCTGAAAGGCGTGCAAATACTCAGTGACATGAAATACATGCGCGAAAGAGTCATTACCGAATCCGACGGCAGTTTCGAATTCCAAACCGTTGCGGAAGCACCCATACTCTTCCTCTATAAGGATGGAGGCAAAGAAAAAGCAATCTCTTTCAGAGGAAAAGACCTGTCGGCAGCAGAACGTGAAAACTGGATAATCACTTACCCTGACAAGTGGGAGGATGTGATTCAAAGTGATACCGGCACTCCCGACAATCCTATTTTTGAAGTAGTGGAACACATGCCGGAGTTTGCTGACGGCGGTATGTCGGGATTGATGAAATACATCAGCGAGAACCTCCAATACCCGGAAGAAGCGATGAAGCAAGGTATGCAAGGACGAGTTACCGTACAATTTGTTGTAGAGAAAGACGGTAGCATCAGCAATGCAAGATTGATTCGTAGCGTTGAGCCTTTACTGGACAAAGAAGCGATCCGTGTAATAAGCTCCATGCCGAAGTGGAAACCCGGTACACAGCGCGGACAAGCGGTACGGGTGAAATATACAGTTCCTGTAGTATTTCGCTTGTCGGAAGACAAAACACCGGTTACAAACAACATAGGTGAGGTTGTCAGCGTTGCCCGAGCAACCACGGAGTCGGGAGAACCCATCTTTGAAGTAGTAGATGTCATGCCGGAGTTTCCCGGTGGCATGGGGGCATTAATGGAATTTCTAGCCAAGAATATAAAATATCCGGTAGAGGCACAAAAGACCGGAACACAAGGAAGGGTTACCATACAATTCGTTGTCAGCAAAGACGGAGACATCATCGCACCGAAGATACTTCGCGGTATCGACCCGTTACTGGATGCTGAAGCTATCCGTATGACCACCATCATGCCCAAATGGAAACCCGGCATGCAAAGGGGACAAGCGGTAAACGTGAAATATACCATACCCGTTATGTTCCGCTTAGGCCCGGGAAATACGGATCCGAACATTCAAAAAGTAATAAATACTCCACGACAATAAATCTATTCTTTCTTGAAGAGAAAAGGAGCAAATGCTTTTGTGGCATTTGCTCCTTTTCAAATTTATCGATTTTGTTGCTCTCTTATTTATGCACCTCTACTATTTGCGTCGGCGCCATTTCTACATTTCTACGGTCCACTTGGCGAACTACAGCGGCAGCCAGTTGCAAGAATGCGCGTCCGGTCATTGTATTTTCATCCAAAGCAACCGGGGTACCTTTGTCACCGCTTTCGCAGATGCTTTGCACAATAGGAATCTGACCAAGTAATGGCACATTCATCTCTTCAGCCAAATTCTTGGCACCCTCTTTGCCGAAAATGTAGTATTTGTTCTCCGGCAGTTCGGCAGGTGTAAACCAGGCCATGTTTTCTACCAGGCCGAGGATGGGCACATTCACTTTATCGTTGGTAAACATATTGATGCCTTTGCGTGCATCGGCCAAAGCCACTGCTTGCGGCGTACTGACAACGACCACACCCGTCAGCGCCAATGTCTGTACAATCGTCAGATGGATATCGCTCGTTCCGGGGGGAAGGTCGATAAGGAAATAATCCAGATCGCCCCAGTTGGCATCGCCAATCAGCTGCTTCAAGGCATTGCTTGCCATACCGCCGCGCCACAACGTTGCCTGATCGGGATCGACAAAGAAACCGATAGAAAGCAGTTTGATGCCGTATTTCTCAATCGGCACAATCAAATCGCGTCCACCGATGCTTTCTGCAACCGGACGGGCATCTTCTACCTGGAACATCTTTGGTACGGAAGGACCGAAGATATCGGCATCCAGCAAACCTACTTTATAGCCAAGTTTTGCCAAAGATACGGCAAGGTTGGCAGCTACCGTAGATTTACCCACACCACCCTTACCGGAGGAAACACCGATCACATTCTTCACCTGAGGCAACAGTTTTCCCACCTCAGGACGTGGCGCCTGACGGCTTTCAGTAGTGATAACTACCTCCACTTCGGGAGACACGTAAGTATGTATAGCTGTTTCAGCCGCCTTCAACATCGATTTCATGAACGGATCTGTCGGCTTCTCGAATATCAGCGAGAAACTGACTTTCATCCCGTCGATACGCAAGTTATCGGCCACCATCCCGGCCTCAACAAGGTTCTTTCCGGTGCCGGGATAACGCACTGTTGCCAGTGCATCCATAATCAGTTTAGGATAGAGAGTCATAATATTAATTTTAGTTTTAGTTCATAATCTGTTTCGTACAAATGGGAATTTAGGGGCGCAGCGCCCCGGCAAAATTTCCTTTTGGTATGTTTGCGCATCCTTAGGCTGAAAGCCTTTCATCTACCAGCCCAGGGCAACGCCCTGGGTAAGAATGTGCTTCTATCTCTGCGCCCTGAAAGGGCAAAAGCCTGCTATACAATCTTATGCCCTTTCAGGGCGTAAGGTCAGGGGGGTGTTCTTAAACCCAGGGCGTTGCCCTGGGCTGATAGATGAAAGCCCTTCAGGCTTGGCTGCGCTATATTATCATTTACTCGTTTGCAGTCCGCTACGCTTGCTGCGGTTATAGCTGCGATACTCGTCCAGTTCTATTTCCACATCAGGCTCCTGCAATTCTCCCTCTTGCGGAAGATGGAACTTGATGTATTTAATGTTCAAACCACGATCCAGCCACTGTTGTTCATAATAAGTCTTGATACTGAGAATTTCATCGGCCATGCCGGAATGATACAAATCTTCTGTCATCACATCTACCGGCAAACGGTTCTTCTCAATCATATACCTGGTATAGGTGAACATAAAGTTACTGTCCGTCTTCAGATGAACGATGCCATTGTCTTTCAAAAATTTGCGGTAACGCTCCATAAAATAGGTGGAAGTAAGCCGCTTGGTAGCTTTCTTCATCTGCGGATCGGAGAAAGTGAGCCATATCTCACTGACCTCACCCGAAGCAAAAAAGCGGTCGATGATTTCGATATTCGTACGCAGGAAAGCGACATTCTTCATGCCCGACTCCAAAGATTCGGTAGCCCCCGTCCACATGCGGGCGCCCTTTATATCGACAGCAATAAAATTCTTGTCCGGAAACATGCGTCCCAGCCCGACGGTATATTCTCCCCTGCCGCAACCCAGCTCCAGAACAATAGGATTGTCATTCTTGAAGAACTGCTTATGCCAGTTTCCTTTCAGTTCAAACGGAACATTGTCTACTGCTGAATACGGATATTCGAAAACGTGCGGATAGCTTGCCATATCGGCGAATTTCTCTAACTTATTCTTTCCCATTTACGTGTATTAAAAGAAAGCTTGACTTATAATATTATTTTAGGCACGGATTACACGGATAAACACGGTTATGCCATATACCAATAACCGTGTTTATCCGTGTAATCCGTGCCTAAATATTCAGTAATGTATTATTCTACAATAGTTACCCAACCGTGAGTATCGGGCTCGTCACCATACTGGATAGCACGCAACTTGTTGTACAACTTCGTACAAACGGGTCCCGGCTTTCCGTCTTTTGAAATCACATAAGACTTACCGTTTTCCACATCGTCAATGCGTTCGATAGGACTGATAACGGCAGCTGTGCCGCAAGCACCGGCTTCTTCGAACGTCAACAGTTCTTCTTCAGGAACCGGACGGCGTTCTACCTTCATACCCAAATCTTCGGCCAATTGCATCAGGCTCTTATTGGTGATGGAGGGAAGAATGGAACTGGATTTCGGAGTGATGTAGGTATTATCCTTGATTCCGAAGAAGTTGGCAGCACCACATTCGTCCATATATTTCTTCTCTTTGGCATCGAGATAGAACTCGCAAGCATAGCCCAAATCGTGTGCTTTCTTGTTGGCACGCAGGCTGGCAGCATAGTTACCACCCACCTTATAAGTACCGGTACCCAGCGGGGCAGCACGGTCGAACTCGCGGATGATGACATACGGATTGGTTGAGAAACCGCCTTTGAAGTAAGGACCTACAGGCGTTACGAATACCACAAACAGATATTCTTTAGCAGGATGTACACCTACCTGTGCTCCGGTACCCACCAGCAACGGACGGATATATAAAGAAGCGCCCGATTCGTAAGGCGGAATAAAACGCTCATTCAGCTTCACCACCTTCAGAATGGCTTCTTTGAAACGTTCTGTAGACAGTTCCGGCATCAAGATGCCACGACAAGTAGACTGCAAACGGGCCGCATTCTCTTCCAGACGGAAAATACGTACCTTGCCATCCTTACCACGAAAAGCCTTCAAGCCTTCAAAAGCCTCCTGACCGTAGTGCAAACAAGTGGCAGCCATGTGCATAGGGATAGTTTCCTCACTGCAAACTTCCATTTCGCCCCATTGTTCGTTACGATAATAAATTCTCACATTGTAATCTGTCTTCATATATCCGAACGGCAGATTAGCCCAATCCAGTTCTTTCATATCTCAAAGTATTAGTTACTTCATTACGTACATTTTGCAACAAAAGTAGCTTTTATTCTTCAGATTCCCGCTTCTCTGACAGTAATTTTTCAATTTCCCGGTCTGCTTTGGTCAATTTATCGCTGCAAAACGCAATAATCTCGTTCGCTTCCTTTATTTTTTCGGACAATGCATCAATTTCCAACTCATTATTGTCTATCTGACCGACAATCTTTTCCAGGCGCGCCATGGCTTGGGAATAGGTTTCTTGTTTCTTGGTTACCATACGATGTTATTCTATTTATTAATACTATCCAAAGTAATATCAGCGAATTACATGTTACTTCTTCTTCACAAGCTGCTTATCGGAGCCCTCTTTTTCATGCAGCAGATTCTTCCAGTTCATCTGTTTAGCTGTCAATTTTTGAACCTCATATACTTCTATCTTCTGAAGCTCCTCATCAGTCAAAGTTATATGATTGGTTTCCAGATCAATCACATACTTATAATGACGAGGCGTTCCATAGATTGACGGCCCCGTAAGAAGAGCCTCACATGTCCGACTTTGAGTATTAAAGGCATAGCGTTCTACAGCATCGAAGTCAAGTACCGGTACCGTCACCTCCCAAGTTCCGTCCAATTGAGAATAATCAAGTACACCCTCTTTTTCGTCATCGTCACTGCATGCACCAAAACTGAGTGCAAATAAGAACAATAAAAAGACTCCTAACAATTTCTGCGTTTTCATATTAACATGGTTTTTGAAGTTATATTATTTGTGGTTTTCTATCTCACAGACTTTTACTCATATTATTGCGATTTCGCTTTTTCAAGGCATTTGTCCGAATTACCATCTTTGGGAGTTATATTCCTCCATTCCATCTTATCGAAGGTCTGTTTTAGAATTTGGTATTGTTCTGTACGGTTTCCATCTTCATCAAAAAAGGTGATAATACTGCCGCCCTTAGTGATTTTGTAAGTACGCTGTAGTGGAACTCCATTTGAAACAGGACTCCCGGTATAAATGGAGCAAATTTTATCCGTTTCAAAGGTGTAGGAAGTGACATAATCATCTGCAAGTACGGGTTCTGTTACAAACCATATGCCCTTCAATTGCAAGGAATTAACCATACCACTTTCATCGTCAGAACACGAAGAAAAAACGGTTACCATTAAAAAAGAAAATAGCATTGCTAATAATTTCGATGTTTTCATTGTACCATATTTTAGAGTTAAACTATGTATAGTAAATGCACACATCTAAAAGATACTGCATAAACAAAGCATTATTCTTTTTGTATGATAGACAGCAATTCTCCTTGATATAAACGAGTTACGATTTTATCACCTTCTTTCATTTCTCCGGAATGTCTCACTACTTTACCATCCTTCAAAGTAATGCTATAGCCACGAGCCAGCTGTTTCTCCGGTGAAGCGTCCGTTAACCGTTGTTGCAATAGTTCCAGACGATGGCGATGACGGGAAAGAGAAGAAGTAACTGCTTGTGCAATATCTCTCCGTGCAGTGAGCAGTGCAAGTTTTGCATCTGATATCCGCCGGTAAGCGGCAGAAGGAATGCGGTTTCTATATGCAGTAAGTTTCCGATGTTCTTGCGACAAAAGGTTTCGGACAGATTCTTGCAAACGGGTAGCAAGCAATTCCAATTCATCTGCAGCATCGTTCATGCAGTCTATCAGGAACTCGGCGGCAGCGGTAGGTGTCTTGACACGGGTATGAGCTACAGAATCGAGTACTGTGTCATCACGTTCATGCCCGATGCCGGTGATAATAGGCAAGGGAAACTGTGCGCACGCGGCAGCAAGCAGGTAGGTATCGAAACCGGAGAGGTCGGAAGTGGCACCCCCTCCCCGGATAATGACAACAGCATCAAACTCTGTCAAGCGGGCATTCACTTTATCGAGCGCAGACAGAACAGATTCTTCTACACGATCGCCTTGCATTAATGCAGGAAACAGTTCGGTATAGAAGTAGAAGCCGCGTGGATTATTCTGCAATTGATGACAGAAGTCGCCGTATCCCGCTGCTGTAGGAGATGAAATAACAGCAATGCGTTGTGGTAAGCGAGGCATCTCCAACTCCTTATTAAGAGTAAGTACCCCTTCCTCTTCGAGTTGCTTTAAAATTTCTTTGCGGCGGCGGGCCATATCACCCAACGTATAGGTAGGATCAATGTCCTGCACCGTCAAGCTATAACCATAAAGTTCGTGAAAGTTCACAGTGACTTGCACCAGAACTTTAATGCCCGAAACGAATGCCTGCCCCGTAGCCTCCTCAAAATAAGGTTTCAGCAAACGGAATACATTCGCCCAGATTGTACCCCTCGCTTTGGCTATCAGATTATTGCTGCGAGGATCTTTCTGTACGAACTCCAAGTAGCAATGCCCCGTACTGTTGGTGCGCACATCGCTCAACTCTGCCTGTACCCAAAATTCATCGGGCAGGCATTGTTCAATGCTGCGGCGCACCAGCGCATTCAGATCATATAGTGATAAAGCATCCACCTACTACTAACTACTAACTACTTACTACTTTTATATTCTTCATACGCCTTCCACATATCCGGTACTCCATAGCCATAGATATTATCAGGAAAGTCAACGCGATCGCCAACTTTACGTACTAATTCCACCACCTCTTTAGCTGTCAACGTCGGGCAAGCCTGCCACAGACAAGCCACCATGCCACACATAATAGGTGAAGAGAAAGAAGTCCCGTTTGCCTTTCCCTGATTACCATCCGTGCGCATCACATCAGAACCTAAGCCGACAGCAACCACATCCGGTTTTATCCGGTTATCCGCCGTGTTGCCGATAGAAGAGAAAGGAGCCAAAAGTGCTTCTTTATCAATAGCCCCCACCGTCAACACATTTTCAGCATCTCCCGGAGGAGTAATTTTCTTCCAGGAGCTCATGCCGGAATTGCCTGCACTGCACACCAGCACCATGCCTTTATCAGCAATGCGCGATGCCTGACGGGACATCAATGCATGGTGTCCATCCAACTCGCGATATTTATAATCCTTGGATTTATCATCAAAAGTATAATACCCCAATGAAGTATTGAGCACATCCACACCTACACTGTCGGCAAACTCTACCGCTGCCGCCCAATAATCCTGTTCTACCAAGTGCTCGGAATACTCGTCCTCACTGCGAAGCAACCAGAAAGAAGCTTCGGGCGCCGTACCGGTCATGATACCGGGTTGATTCATTCCGATACAAGAAAGTACCATCATGCCGTGGCTGCTTTCCGCAAAAATATCTGCCTGCGGATTCACAAAATCCTTTGTCCCCAATATACGGATATTCTGCATCGCAGCAATCTTATCGACATTATGGAATCCGGCATCAATAACGGCAATCGTCATCCCCTGCCCCTTAAAGCCTTCCTGATGCAACTTATCACCCTTACTCAGCTGTATCTGGTTGATGGCAAGACCATAGATACTGTCAGGATGTACAGTCGGGGTATTCACCAAAGAGTCGCGCTGAGTCGACATCGACGGTTTATCTCCGGCAGGAGCTATCCACACCTTCTCCGTTTCACGGACAAAAGGCAGTGCGGCAATGCGGTCTATCAGGGTAGAATCATTGCAAGAAACTGTTACAAAGTTCTCCCACTTCCCGGCAACCACGATGTTTACCCCCTGTCTGCGTATCTCGTCTATATATTTGCGACATACCGGCAGGTCGGTAGAATCTATAGGCAGATGCTGCTTCCGGCGGCGTTCAATAGCCTTCTGGGACAGAAAAGCTTCCGGGTGCTTTAGTGAATACGTTGTAGCAGCCTTGTCTTTCAGACTGATACGATACTTTAAAGTGTCTTGTTGTGCCGATGCCCCAACTGCAAGCAGAGCAAAGCCTAAAAGGAAAAACAGTTTCTTCATCTTTTATTTCTTAATTCGCTATATTAATTCTCTATATACATTCCTATTCCCCGCTGCGAAGCAATGAACGAACCGCCCAGCACCCGCTTACCGATATAAAAGACAGCCGATTGTCCCGGAGCGATGGCAGATGCTTCCGTTTGGAAATGTACCAGCAAACGTCCGTCTTCCAAACGCTTCACAGTACAAGGAATCGGTTTACTGCGATAGCGGATGCGTACGGTGAGTTCACGGCTTTCAAAAAATTCCTGCTCGTCGACCAAGTTTTCCTGCTCGGTCAACATATATTTCGTAAGCAGTTGTTCGGCATCACCCAACATTACAGTATTCTTTTGTGGATTGATTTTCAGCACATAAGCAGGTTTTCCCAGAGCTATTTCCAGCCCTTTGCGCTGCCCGATGGTATAATAAGGAAAGCCTTTATGCTCACCCAATTTCACTCCTTCCGAATTGACAAACCACCCCGGGCCGACTTCCCGATCTATCTCCGGAGAGTGTTCCTGCAAAAAGTCCCGGTAGTCTCCTTTGATGAAACAGACTTCCATACTTTCCCCCTCTTCCGCCTTGACGGTATATCCTTTATCACGCAGGTATTCGCGCACCTGCACTTTCGTAAATGTTCCTAAAGGGAAAATGCAACGTTTCAGTACGTCCTGACCCAATCGCCAAAGGAAATAAGACTGATCTTTCTTGTCGTCATCTCCGGCAACGATATAGATTTTGTCATTTCGTTCTTCCAGCCGCGTATAGTGTCCCGTAGCAATATACTTGCAGTTCAACCGATCTGCCCACTCCGTCAGAATACGAAATTTAAACAACGGATTGCACATCACACAAGGATTGGGAGTCCGCCCCTGACGGTATTCATCAATGAAATTCTGAACGATTACTTTACGAAAGGCTTCACGCTCATCGGCAATGTAATGCTCGATGCCCATATTCTCAGCGAGTTGCCTGGCTTCCACCGGTTCATCTCCCCATACCCACATAGTGAGGCCGACTATCTCATAGCCTTGCTCCTTCAACATCAGGCAAGTAGCGGTACTGTCTATACCACCGCTCATGCCCACCAGTACCCGTTTTTCAAATACGTCCATAGTTAGAAACCGATTCATTAGTTTGCAAAAATACATGATTTCGGGGAGAAGAGATAGAAAAGGCATGCCTTTTTTAGCATGCCTTCACTTAAACACTATCTTTTTTCTATTTTATTCCACTAAGATTGACAACTCGGCACCCGAAGCATAATCCTGACCGTTTTGTTCACTAAGAGCAGTAAAGCGGATAAAGCGTGCTTTGACCGGCTTATCAAAATGTACCGTCTTCTCCTTCAGATTATTCTCAAAGCTGCCTTGTGCCACCGGTTCGCTCCAAGTCTTTCCATCCGTACTGACCTGGATACTATAGTTCTTTATATTACCATTACTACCATCCTGACGGGGTAAATAGGTAAATCCTTTGATAGCACGCACTTCTCCGGCATCCAAATCAACCCAATGCGGATATTTGGCTACCGTAACAGAATACATAGTGTGCCAGATGGTACTTGGATCATCGTCCACTAGGTTAGCGGCATCGCCTTCACCCGTTTCCTGGCTGCTGGCATTCACTACTTCGACCTGCACTTTCTCTATTTTATTGAAAGCTTGCGTAGATTTAATGTCCGGTGTGGACTTGAACCAAGCCGTAATGACACCGCCTTCGCGCATAGGAATAGGTGCAACATACTTTTGTACCTTTTTGCTCTTCCCCATCGTATAGCAGATATCAGCATCGGGACGGGGAGAAACAATCGTCACCTCGCCCGCTTTATCACGGACAATATTCAATGGTATTTCTCCGTCAGCCATGACTTGCGCAGCCAACGACAAGTCTTGCGCAGCCGGCCGAATGATAAATCCGAAGAAGTGCTGCCCGGCAAAAACTCTGTCTTCGACCAGCGGAGCACCCTGTCCGCAACTATTTCCACCCAAACCTGTAACGGCCAGGTCTAAATGCAAATAAGTATCGGTAGCCGCCGGAAGTTGGTAAGGATGTCCTGCCAGAACCATATCTACCCCCGAATATTTCAAAGGAGCCACAGACATCTGACCGGAAGCAATGAATTGTGCCCCACTGCCTGCGTTATCGGTCAGTGCACACCAACGTACCTCTTCATGGTTACCCATATCCTGCGGTTTAGGAAAATTGACGAATTCATCGGCAACCTTATTCTGATGAATTTCAATGAACTGCCCCGTCTTACGGTCCGGATAATTTTCAATAGGTCCACGGCCGTAGTAAGTGAAGTTTTCATATTTCCCGGGGAGTTTCATCACGTAACCCAAACGTGGCAATACCAGATTGGGGCGGTTGGAGGTAATGCCCGACTGCAATTCGATGGAACCGTCACGATAGATTGTCCATACCTGATTGGTGGTAAACTTAAAGTCGTTCTCGCCGAACTTCTGTTCAGTCAGTTCTTCAATCTTATTCTTACCGCTGGATGTTCCGCCAAGAATGCGGGCGGCATTCGGCGCCTGCGACTCAACAGTGAATGACAATACGATTGCTCCATCGGCACGTTGCATCACATTACTTTGAGTAGCTTTATGCTTCAGATTATGCAGTCCGTTCTCAAACCAGGCAGCGTAAGCCCAATTATCATTGTTTGTGAAAGCACGGAAAGCATCCAGTTGCGGACCGTTGCCGTCGGCAATTACAGTCTCTCCCTTGTACTTCAAGCTGTAGATTGTACCTGCCTGCATGTCAAAACGGGCTTCAAAACCATCTCCTTTGATAGTGGTAAAACGGGCATCGTCCTTATCCATCACCAAATTACCGGCGGTAGCCGTCACGGCATGCATACCAGGCAAAGTCGTTGCCTGCTTCAAAGCGATCTGTTCTTCGGCCATAGCATAGCCCTTTTCAGCCCAGGGTGCAGCCTCTTTCAGCAGGAATTGGATTTTAACGAAATATTCAGCTTCCGGCTTCAGCGCCTGATAATCGTAAGGGACATGAACTGTTGCCCGGCTGCGGGAAGCGACTTGCCTCATAGGAAGTAAGCCGCTCTGCACTTCCTTGCCATTTTCGGACAATGACCAGCGTACCTGATAATCGGACAAATCCTTGAAATAGTATTTATTGAAGATTTCAAACTCCCCTTTCTGCACATCCAGTGCACGGACACCGATGTGCTGATATACTTTCTTCACCTCATAATATTGGGGCTTTGGTTCAAGATCACCAAATACAATACCATTCATTACAAATTGTCCGTCATTGGGCGTATCACCAAAGTCACCGCCATAAGCCAAGTAGCGTTTACCGTCCGGGGTATAGTTGTACATTGACTGGTCCACCCAGTCCCAGATGGCACCACCGCAGAAGAAGTTGGTCGATTCAATGGCATTCCAATAATCTATCAGATTACCGCAGGCATTCCCCATAGAGTGAGCGTATTCTGAAATATGGAAGGGATACTTAATGTCATATTTACCCTTTACGGCCTCACGTACCCATGCTATAGAAGGATACTGATTGGAACCCATATCAACAATGTCATTATTGCGTTCGTACTGAACGGGACGGGAAAGGTCGAACGCTTTCAGTGCATTATAAGCCGATACGAAGTTTCTACCCGGTCCCGCCTCATTGCCCAACGACCAGATAACAATGGATGGATGATTGACATTGCTATGTACCATTTCCATCACGCGAGCCACGTGCGCATTCTCCCATTCGGCAGGATGAGACAAAGAGGCTTTGCCGTAATAATATTCGTGCGATTCAATATTGGCTTCATCTTCCAGGTAGATGCCATATTTATCGCAGAGGTAATACCAATACGGATCATCCGGATAATGTGAATTACGGACATGGTTGATATTAGCACGTTTCATCAGCATGACCTCTTTTTCCATTAGCTCGCGGGTAATGGCATGTCCCAAAGCAGGATTACTTTCATGGCGGTTGACACCTTTCAGCTTGGCTGTTTTGCCATTGATATAGTAGTAACGCCCGGCTAAACCAAACTCATCGGCAGAAGCAGGAGTATCTTTTATTTCTACCTTACGGAAACCGACATAAGTAGAAACGGTTTCCACTGTGCGTCCTTTCTTATCTTTCAATTCGCCGACCAACGTATAGCGATAAGGTTGTTCTGCCGACCACAATCGGGGAGCTTTCTGAGTCAGCACTGCCTGGCATGATATTATTTCACCTTTTCCTATCGGGTCTACCGCTGCAGTAGCTGCGCCGGATGCTACCAATGTGTTCTCGTCCGAGTACAACTCATTGGCATAAAGCGAGTAAACCATACTATATCCTTTGGCTTCTTTTTTATCCAAATTGCGGATCTCGGCTTTAATAGATAAGGTGCCTTCATCAAAAGTAGCATTCAAATCAGGTATAACAACCCAATCGCGTACATGTACCTTAGGAGTGGAAGTCAATGCTACCGTGCGGAAGATGCCCGGCAGACGGAACATGTCTTGCGCTTCCAGAAATGAGCCGTCAGAGCTTCGATACACTTCGGCAGCAACCACATTCTTACCTTTTACAAGATAGGGAGTTATGTTGAAACTCGCCACATTGCGGGAGTTCTTGGAAAAGCCTACATAACGCCCGTTTATCCACAAATAGAAGAAGGAATCCACACCATCAAAATTGATAAAGACTTCGCGCCCCTCCCAGTCCTCGGGAACGGTAAAGTCTCTGCGATAAGACCCGACTTCATTGCGGCATTTATAGGTAGTCCAGTGTTCGGGCGGCGTACGCATCACTCCTCCCCGCCAATCGTCCACAGCCACTTTATGCTGAAAGATAACGGGTTGGTTCACATAAATGGGAGTTCCGTATTTCTGCGTTCCATCTTTCTGAAGTCCGTAAATATTCCAATTGGAAGGAACGGGGATGTTGTCCCAACCGGTAACATCATAATCCGTCCGATAAAAATCCTTCGGACGTTTCTCCGGTTCGGGTACCCAATAAAATTTCCATTCACCATTGAGGCTCATCCGGTAAGTACTGTTTTCGGGCAGCACTTTCCGGGCTGCAGTCACATCGGCAAAAGAGTAAAAGATGGCATGGGGCTGTTCTTTATTCAAGGCCAAACGCTCAGGAGATTCCCACTCTTTACCGTCGGGTGTCTCAGCAGAAGCATATTGGAAGCCTTTTAAAAGATCTCCGTTCCCCGCTGAAGCCGACAAAATAAAACCACACAAGAATAATGTACTAAAAATTTTCTTCATAAATAGATTTCGTTTATTAGGTTAGATATTTAGTATAAGGTTGATGTTAGGAATAAACATCACAAATTGATTTTAATCATGTTTTTTGCAAAAGTACATTATTAAGAGAGAAAAAAGAAAAAAGGCATGCGTTTTTGCATGCCTTTACTAAAAATGAAGTATTTTGCAATGACAATTATTACATAGGAACAATAGTAATTCCCCATTTATATTCTTGGTTAGCAGGAATAAGATATTGTGAATCAGGCATAGCCCCCCAACTATCATACCCTCCAACACCCATTTGCTTCATATCAACGCAAACTTCCACAAAATCTCGGGGAGTTATATCATTTACGTGTGTCTGGCGTGGTCTTACATTCTTTGCAGCAACAATATCATGCTTCAGTTCTTCTTCATTCCGGTTAAGCCACTGATAATCTCTCTGAGCAGCTTCTTCTCCATCAAAATCTTCAATCGGATTACGCAAAACATTAAAGCCAATAGTCTTGTCTGCATAAATAGTAATCCCCCTTTTGTTATTCTTTCTCAAAGTAAGCCAACGCGTATCGGTATGATGCCCATTTTCTTGAGGCCGTACATACGGGAAGTACATATTCTCCGCCGTACTTTTAAACAAATCGACAGTTACTCCGGCATTACGGTCAATATAATTCTCTTCAGGACCTCGTCCAAAATAAGTAACCTGATTCATTTCTACCGGAAGACGGAAGCGTATACCTATACGAGGCACAATCAGTTGTGACGGCCTTTTATGGATATCTTCATTTCCCGGAGTAAAGGTCGCTGCCAATGTTTCTTCAGAAACTTCGGTCTTAGCAGCATTCATTTCTGTAGGAGTAAAAGTATAATCTGCTTTTATCACTCCTGAGGGATGAATACGGTAAGTAGCAATGTACAGATTTCCGGTAAGTAACAAGTATTTAACTGTAATAATCACATCCTTACCTTCCACCTTGGCATCGGCTTCTGCTATTTTAAAATTCTTACCGGCTTGCTTCCATATCTGTAAACGCTCAGGCATTTGGCTTCCGTAATCGTTGTCATTAGGTGCACGCCAGAAATTAGGCTGAAAGCCAAAGCCATCTTTAAAGTATTCAGTACCATCTACGTTATAGGATGTGACCAAACCCGTTCGTTTATTGAATACAAAATGCACTTTGGACGAAATTACCTCTAACACCTCTCCCTCCTCTTTAGCATTAAGAGCAAGCCCATTCATTTTATAGGTACGTGCCAATGACTCTATCGGTAAACGAAATTGCTCTTTAGCTATTTCATACCCAATGGGGAGCAACGCCTCCGGTTCGGTAATTACTACACTGAAATCTATAAAGTATTCTGTTCCCGATTTGGGCTTTAGTCCGCTTACATTTACTTCCAACGGCTTACTTCCTTGAGGAATGATGTCCAGAAAGACTTTACCACTACGAATAACTTTGGCATTTTCCTTCACTTTATAGCTAATTGCATACTTCTTCAAATTTGTAAAGTAGAAACGGTTCTTGACTATAAACTTACCATTAGCCAAATCTGTAGCTTCAAAAGCTACATCCTGGTGTACATACTTCACTTCATTATAAGCAGGATGGGGAGTACGGTCTGGACTAACAATGCCGTTACAGCAAAAATTGCCATCACTTGGCATATCCTTTCCAAAGTCGCCACCGTAGGCCCAGAAGGGATACCCATTTTCATCCTGAGTCAGAATTCCCTGATCTACCCAATCCCAGATATAACCGCCTTGCAAATTAGGGTATTTATAAATTGCTTTCCATTGGTCCCAGAGGCTTCCTGTAGAATTACCCATAGCGTGAGCATACTCGGAAGGCACAACCGGACGGTCACTGCCTTGCTTTCCAATACTTTCCAACCAGGCAGCCGTTGGATATTGCGGAACATACATATCTGTATTCCATTCCCATTGTGCACGTTCATAGTTCACAGGGCGATTCATTATATTCTTGTCAGCCTGCTTTATCCACAGATAAGTCTGATAGAAATTATATCCATTACCGCCTTCATTTCCCAATGACCAGAAGGTCAAAGAAGGATAGTTCTTATTACGCTCGAACATATTGATGGTACGATACAGATGAGGCTTCAACCATTCGGGATTATTCCCCAGACTGCCTCCCCGTCGTAAATCATAACGCATCCCGTGACTTTCGACATTAGCCTCATCGTACACATAAAATCCATATTCATCACATAATTCATAGAAACGGCGATCTTGCGGATAGTGACACAAACGAACAGTATTGATATTGGCGCGTTTCATTAATTCAAAATCCTTACGCATCAGTTCTTCCGTGACATAATGTCCCGTCTCCGGATTATGTTCATGAATATTCACTCCTTTCAGTTTCAGCGGCTGCCCATTAATCAATAGAACTGTATAGTTCCTGCCATTCTCTGCTTTCTGTTCTATTTCTTTAATCTCGATACGGCGGAAACCAACATTAAACGGAACAAATTCTGTTGCCTTCCCGTCTTCTTTGGCAGTCATGACTAATCTATAAAGATCAGGAGACTCTGACGTCCAAGTTTGTACATCCGGTAACAACTCTCCAAAAGTAATGGTTTCCACCTTTCCTGCCTGTACACTTATATTTTTCTCTTCAGAAGCCACAACCTTATTTGACCGATCTATTAATTCATAGCCAACAGTCATAACTGTATTGTTATCTCCACGGTTTCTCATATCAACAGCCAACCGGAAGATACCATTCTTATAACTGTCATCCAAAGTCGAAGTTACACGAAAATCTTTAATTGAGGTTTTGGGTTGCGAGTATAGAAAAACATCACGTTCAATGCCGCTTATGCGCCAAAAATCCTGGCATTCCAAATAAGAGCCGGTACTCCAACGGTAAATCTTCAATGTAAGTACATTCTTTCCGGGTCGCAAGAATTGATTAATCAGATATTCTGCCGGATTCTTAGAATCCTCACTGTAACCAACTTCTTCTCCATTGACATAAACGTAACAACCGGATTTAGCACCGGCAATATGTAGATAAACATCACGTCCATCCCAATCAGTCGGTATTATGAATTCCCTCCGATAGACACCTACCGGATTTTGTTCAGGCAGTAGTGGCGGTTGCGGATTACTGGTTTGAAATTCATAGCACTGATTGGTATAAATCGCAGTACCATAACCTTGTATTTCCCAATTTCCTGGTACTCTAATATCATGCCAATCCGTTATATTTGTTGATACATCAGTAATATCAGCAGGAAGATCCTTGTAAGATTCTGCATAATAAAACTTCCAAATGCCATTCAGAAGCTGATAGTACGAACTATTCTCAAATTTCCCGATCAGTGCTTGTGAACGGTCAGCATAGGTCATAAAAGAAGTCCGGGGTGCTTCTGTATTTACGGAAGTGGTCTGAATATCTTTCCAATAAGGTAGCTTAGAATACTTAAATGAACGAGACGGAACTCTTCCATGTCCTTTCACCAAAATAGAGTCTGGAGTAATCTCTATAATAGAATACGCATTCTGCTGCTCAGTTTCAATCATCCCTTCATGAGTAATCATCGGAATTCCTTTATAACTACCGAATCCTCCGGCATGATGATGTCCTGAAAGGACCATTTTCACACATGGATATTTTGAAATAGTATGCAATATATCCATATTATTCAGAGCAGTAAATTCACTTTGAGGATAAAGAGGATGATGCGTAAAAATCAAAACATGATTTCCATTCTTCTCGCACTCAGCCAGCAAATTATCCAGCCATTTCATCTGCTTCTTGCCAACTCCTCCATTCCATCGATATCCCTGTTTTCCGCCTGTACGCTTTATTTCTTCCAACATTGCATTCAGTTCTTGTTCTTTCTCAGTCCCCTTAACATTAGCATAAGCCGAAATATCATTGGTATTCAGCATTATGAATATCCAATTTTGTTTCTTGAAGAAATAATACTCTGAAGGCATATCCAATTGACGATAAAGTAGAGAGTTATCCGTTACTTCCTTATAATCATGATTACCCGTTATATTATAAATCTTATTATTAAGCCGGGCCAGATGAGATTTTATCACTTCCAAGTCACTGTTCTTCCGATCAATAATATCTCCCAGATTAACAATAAACTGAACATTCTGTTGATTGAAATAATCAATGCAAGTATCCAGTTTCTGCAGAGCTTGTCTATAAAAGCGTGAATTTTCCGAAGGACAATCTGCATACTGGGTATCTGCAAACACCCCAAACCTTATTACTTGAGAAGCATTTTGTGCCAGCACATTACTTCCTAAAAAAAATAAACATATAAATATTCCAATATGCTTTATCATAGCAATTTATTTTATAGTAAACAATAGATAAGACTGCAAAAGCAGTAGATAAACGACAACACCGCCCCAAACGAAATGAAGAATCTGCATACAAACATGAGTTTACAGATTCTTCACTCGCTTAGAAAGAGAAAATGTATAAGGAATACCTATTTTATAAGCTCTTTTTCTGAATCAGTTTAATTTTTGATTTTACCATTAATCCCATCCCGGATTATTCGGTTTCAGAGCCGGGTTTCTTTCGATTTCGACTCCTGGTACTGGCCACAACATATCTCTGTCATTGAAAGAGCGTGTCATCATTCTTTGACCGGTTGCACCATAAACATCACCGGGAAGTACAGTTTTGGCAATATCCCAACGGCGAAGGTCAAACCAACGGTGTCCTTCGGCAATAAGTTCAACAGCTCTTTCATGTTTGATGCGTTCGAAAACTTCCTCTTTGTTTGAAGCTTTCAACCAAGCAGCACCACTATTAATGCCAGGCATATTAGTAGAAGGACGTTGACGTACCTTATTGATATATTCAACAGCTGTAGCTTGATCATTCAGTTCATTCTTACATTCAGCATACATCAAATAAACATCTGCCAAACGGATCAATGGGAAGTTGATAGGAGTATCTTCTCTGTTATTAATTTCTCCATTCATATTGCCTACCGGGACGAACTTCCTGAAAATGTAAGACTCCCTTCTGTTTGTACCTACACGAATAAATCCGTTCACCTCATTGGGAGTCTCATTCCGAGCAATCACAAACTCACAAGTCTTGGGAGCTTCGTTTACCCAGCCATCATACGTTGTATACGGCATAATAACAGTCTGCATCATTCTCGGATCACGTAGCGGATACATAGCAAGCAATTTTTCCCTATTTTCGGGATATGCATCTATTGCCTTTCCACCTTTAGTCAATGTACATACATAAGTTTTATCTTTCACTTCAAGGTTAGCAGTAAAACCCGGAATGACCTCTTCCCAATCAAAAGGACGTCCATCCTTGTATTCATACATATCCACCAACTTAGAAGAAGGTAATGCTGAGGCCCAGTCGCTACCATAAGTAGCCCGATTTCCCATATAGAAAGCTATCGGCATACCATAATCCTTACCCACACCACCTGAATTCTGAATAGCAAAAATCATTTCGCTACTTTCATCTCCTTCCGGTGTAAACAATTTAGCATAATCATCATATAATGAATAGTTATATCCCTTACCTGACTTATCCAAAATAACTTCTTCAAAATCCGAAGCAGCTTTTGTATACTCCTTCATATACAGATATACTTTTCCACGTAATGCATAAGCAGCTCCCAAAGTGGCACGACCATATTCTGACGACTCCCAATGTACAGGCAAATTGTGCGTTACAGCATAATCCAGGTCATCAAGTATGAACTTCAATACATCTTCTTTTGAGTTTCTAGGCTTCTTCATGTTATTATAGTCTGTACTCAGATTGACAGACTCATCGTACAAAGGCAGCGCTCCATAGAAATTATACAATTCAAAGTAGAATAATGCACGCATGAACTTAGCCTCAGCCACATACTGATTTTTCAGCTCTTCACTCATACTCTCTACTTCTGCAACTTTCCGTATTACCAGATTGGCTCTCATTACACCATCGAAGAGCGACTGCCACTTCTTTTCGACAAAACCGGATCTCTCAGTATACACACCTGTAATGACATCACTATAAGCTTCATCACCAAAACCGGTGCCAATATCGGACATACTATCAAAAGTGAACTTCAATCCAAAAGCATGGTCTGCCTGCATAGCTGAATATACTCCCATCATACCCTGTTTGGCATGTGTTTCCGATTTCCAAAAGATTCCATCACTAATTTGGTCAACCGGGTACTTGTCCAAATCATAACAACTGTTCAAGCTTATAGATGCTAGAAGTGCACCTATCAGTAATTTATATTTTCTCATAAAGCATCAGTTTAAAATGAAAGATTAATACCAATGACTGCTTGTTTCATGGCAGGATAGTCTACACCATCTACCTCAGGATCCAAACCATCATATTTTGTGAATGTAAAAAAGTTCTCCAAGCTACCATAGATGCGGATTCGCTCTACCGGCAAAGATGGGAATGCTTTTTTCGTAAAGCTATATCCTAACTGGATATTTCTTATCTTAAGGAAAGATCTATCTTGTACCCAAAAGTCACTGATCAAAGTATTACGATTGTCGTTAAATTCCAGGAGACGTGGATATTTGGCTGTACCCGGCGTAATACCTTCGTGCCAACGGCCGTCTGCAATTGTCTTGTTCAACTGATAGCTATGACGAACCGAGGGACGGAAATAATTATCCAGCCAATACGTCTCTACTCCGGTAACTCCCTGCAGAAGAACAGAAAAATCAAAGCCTTTGTAGGCACCTCCCAAATTCAACCCGAATGTACAGTTAGGAGTAGCACCATTACCAATGACAGTACGGTCATCATCATTGATAACGCCATCATTATTCAAATCCTTATATAGTAAATCGCCCAATCCCGGTGTATTTGAAGGGAATGTTTTTTTAGGCTTACCCGTAGCCGGATCAATCGGCGTATTGTCAATCAGCTTCTGCACAAAAGCCAGATCTTCTTCTGTCTGCACGATACGATCTACCACATAGCCATATTGTACATTGATAGCATAACCTTCCTTAATCATATTGGCATTTGTGATAGCACTTTCGCTACCTTTGAATTTAGTCACTTTATTCTTAATGAAAGTCACATTTCCATTCACAAAATAAGAGAAGTCTTTAATCTTATCTTGCCAGCCCAAGCTGATTTCCACACCTTTGTTCACTACAACACCAGCATTTTGTCTGGGAATGGATGCATTTCCGTTTACCAGCGGAGCAGGAAGGTCTATCAAGATGTCTTCCGTCTTCTTATGGAAATATTCCAGTGTACCGGTCAAACGATTGTTCAGGAAACCAAAATCAAGTCCGACATTGAATATCTTTGTTTTCTCCCAAGTCAGATTTCCATTAGGAATAGCCAACATAGCTAAACCGGTAGCAACATTGCCGTTCAATACATAATTAGATGCTCCATATAAGGCTTGCGCATCGTAGTTGCCTTCAATATCAGAGTTTTTAGCTCTCAATGCATTATTTCCCAGCATACCATAAGAGGCACGTAGTTTCAAATTACTCAGTGTTACCTTTTCGGCAAAATCCTTCACAAAAGCTTCTTCGCTGATTCTCCAAGCTGCAGAAGCAGATGGGAAATATCCCCAACGATTACCTTTCAGGAAACGGGAAGAACCATCGGCACGGAGATTTGCTTCAACCAGATATTTGTTATCCCAGTTCAATTTGATACGGCCGAAGTAAGAACGCATCACCCACTCTACCGTATTGCCAGAGGAAGTTGCCGCACCTACAGCACCATCAAGTGATCCCAACCCCGGATCAATCAGATCCTGTTTAGTGGTCTTGAACCATTTGTATCGAAACAGTTCCTGGCTTCCACCTGCCATAATGCTGTAATCCAGTTTGGAAATTTTATTCTGATAAGTGGCAGTAACATCCATCAGATAGTCATTCCATTTATAGTCACTGTTCATGAAAGAGGTTTTACCTACACCGGTAGAAGTAATAGTCTCATTCAGGAAATTCCACTGTTCGATAAAAACCGGTTTGGATTCACTTGTTTTATTACGCAGCATATAGTTGAACGAACCGGTCAATGTCAGGCCTTTCACCGGATTCAATGTTCCATAGAAACGGGCTTTGATGTATCTGTCCTGATTTTCACCATCCGTTTTATACAAACGATAAAGTGGATTATTGGCAGCATTCTGCGGATCGTCTTCACCATTGTTGGTTGCACCGAACCTGCCATCAGGCGCCTGGAATACCATACCCGGCGAAGTGGCAGCAGCATACGTAAATATATCTTTCATCTTATCCGTGCCCTGTTCTGTAAAAGCAACATATCCGTTTACATTCGTACCAACTTTCAACCAGGGAGCTACGTCTACATCCAAGTTGACACGTGCTTGCGACCGCTTATAGCCCGAATTCTCCATAACACCGGGATTATCCAAAAAACCGAATGAGGTATAGAATCTGATCTTGTCCGAACCGCCGCTAAGCGATACATTATGATTCTGACTTAATGACGTCTGAAACATAGCATCCATTAAATCAGTATTCGGATATTTCAAAGGGTCCTTCCCTGCATTTTCACGCCATTGCTTAATGGAACCTGCAGAATAGGTCGTAGGCAGATTAGAATTTGTAAGTCCTTCATTAATCAACTCCATATAGTCTGCATAGTTGGAAACCAAATCGAAAGTTTTCCCTACCGACTCCCATGAAAGGTAACCGTTATATTCTACCTTTACTTTGCCTTGCTTACCCGTACGGGTAGTAATCAAAATAACACCATTGGCAGCCCTCGAACCATAAATGGCAGCAGACGCAGCATCTTTTAAAACAGAAAGATTTTCAATATCCTGAGGTTGTACACTATTCAGTGAGCCTTCCACTCCATCAATGATAACCAAAGGCGCCGAATTATTCAATGTTCCTTGACCGCGAATCATGATAGATGCCGTGTTTTCTCCCGGTTTATTGGAACTGGACGTTACCTGAACACCGGCAGCCATACCAGCCAGACCTTGTGATACATCCGTAATAGGACGGCTTTCTGTCAGGTCTGCCATATTGATGTTATTTACAGAACCGGTCAGATTTACTTTCTTCTCCGAGCCATATCCTACTACAACAACTTCATCCAATGCTTGAGCATCTTCTTTCAAGATAACTTTCAGTTCGGTCATATCACCGGTGACTTTCACTTCTTGGGGCAGATACCCAATGTATGAAATCTGAATCACATTGCCTGTTGCTACATTAGTAAGTGTAAAATTTCCATCTACATCTGTAATCAACCCGTTGGTAGTACCTTTAACAATTACATTGGCACCGATAATCGGTTCTCCAAGCACATCCACGACTTTACCTTTGATCGTTTTTTGCTGTGTGATGCTCTCCACTATATCAGCATGGGGTGATATGGAACTGTTTCCTGTTCCAGTAGCCCATATTGATCCGGTAGCAATTAAGGCCAAAGATGCTCCCAACACCATTCTTTTGGAAAGAGAGCCGTAATGTTTGACATTCCTTTTCATAAGTATTTTAAAGATTAGTTGTTTTTAACGCTGCAAGTTTACGGCTTTTAATCCATCCACAATTATATATTTTGTCCGAAGTGACTACTAAAATTATCCGTGGACAATTTTAATAGAATCCAGGAAAATTTTAATAGTCAGACGTTTCATCCGTGTTTCAGTGTAACATCTATTTCACTTTCATTACAGCATAATACAAGCTATTACGTACATACAGATTATAAAGGTAGACCTATTTTTCAATATAAGAATAATTCATTCGACAATACTCCTATGTATTCTGTACAATTGTACAATTCAGTTTTATCAATATGCACTAATATTGCAACGCCAAGCATATCCTTCAGATAAGAACTATACTCACTAAAAAAATAATTATTATGAGAAAACTTTCATCTTTATTATTCCTATTAGTCTTGTCGGTTTGCATCTATGCACAACAAGCTAAATATGTATTCTACTTTATTGGTGACGGTATGGGTGTCAACCAAGTACAAGGTACAGAGATTTATCGTGCAGAACTGGAAGAGAAAATGGGGATTTCACCCTTGTTGTTTACTCAATTTCCTTACTCTACCGTTGCGCTCACCAATTCCGGTACAAACAGAGTCACTGACTCAGCAGCTGCCGGCACAGCACTTGCTACCGGATATAAAACCAAAAACAGTGCCATCGGTATATTGAAAGACCAACAAACTCCAGTTAATAGTGTAGCTGTATGGGCAAAAAACAAAGGTTGCCGGGTAGGCATAGCTACCAGTGTCACAGTCAACCATGCTACTCCGGGTGCCTTCTACGCACATGCAGCCAAACGTACGCTTTATCACGAAATTGGAAAAGACTTATACAAGACAGGCTTTGACTTCTATGCCGGTTCCGATTTCCGGGACGTAACAGATCCCGACAACCCTCCGGCCGAAAATCTATATACAATGGCTGATAAGAACGGCTACACTATTGCACGCGGCTATAAAGATTATCTAAAAAAGAGTAAGAAAGCCGATAAAATGATTATGCTCCAAACCGAAGAAGCTTCAAACCATGAATATGCTTCCATTCCTTATGCTATCGACCGCAAAAAAGGAGGTCTGACCCTTCAGGACATAACCCGTTCTGCCATCAATTTCCTGTCTAAAGATCCATCAAAGGGATTCTTTCTAATGGTAGAAGGTGGGAAAATTGACTGGGCCTGCCACAGCAACGATGCGGCAACCGTATTTCATGAGATAATCGATTTCGACAGTGCCATCAAGACAGCCTACGAGTTTTACTCACAACATCCCGATGAAACACTGATTGTTGTCACAGCCGACCATGAGACCGGTGGTTTTGTGTTAGGCACCGGTACTTACGACCTAAACCTGCAAGTATTGAAAAACCAAAAAGTCAGCGAAAATGGCTTTACCCGAATAGTAAACGAAATGCGTACCAAGACAAACAACCAAGTAAGTTGGGAAGCCATCCAACAAGCATTGAAAGATAATTTCGGTTTTTGGGAGAAAGTAGAACTGACAGAGCAGCAAGAAGCCCGCCTGAAAACTGTTTACGACAAAAGCCTGAAGAACCAGGAAATGAAACAGGTAAGCAGTGAATATGCACAAGATGAGCCTATCGCCTCTGAAGCAAAGCGCATTATCAATGAAATTGCTCTTGTTGGGTGGACCAGCGGAGGTCATTCTGCCGGATATGTTCCCGTATTTGCCATCGGTGCAGGTGCCGACCTTTTCCAAGGGCGCATAGACAACACTCAAATACCGATAAAAATAGCCCAGGCTGCCGGATACATACAAGAATAATATCCTCTATTAATATCCGGAAGCTCAAAGTTCTTTTGAAGCACCTCCTCTTTGGTAAGTCTGCGGAGTACATCCATACTGGTTCTTAAAGCACCGGCTGAAATATACCGGTGAACTGAATCCACTCCGGTCACTGGCTTCGGAAATCGGCAAATCAGGATATTGACGAAGAAGAGTTGCAGCATGCTTCAAACGGTAATTGAGAACAAAGTTATTGGGAGTCATACCAGTAAGTGCCTTAAATTTAGAATAAAGCAATGAACGTCCGATACCGACTCCCTTACACAATTCCGGTATATCGAAATCCGGATCATCAATGTGCTCCTCAATAATCTGCGAAGTTTTACGCAACATCTCCTGATCGAGTGGATTGATACTGGTCAAATCTATTTCTGATAAAGGTTGTTTGCGTATCTGATGTTGTATCAACAAGCGGTTTCTGACCAGATTATTGGCCCTTGCCAGCAGTAACTGCGCATTGAAAGGTTTGCTGATATAATCATCCGCTCCGCGATTCAACCCTTCGATGTTCTGTTCTGTGGTATTGAGTGCGGTAAGCAGAATAATAGGAATATGACATAAATCAATATTATTCTTTATCTGCAAGCACATTTCGGTACCACTCATCTCAGGCATCATAATATCCGATATAATCAAATTGGGCTTATGCTCGTAAGCTAAAGCAAGTCCTTCTTTACCGTTATTTGCCAGATAGACTTGATAGAAAGGTGCAAAGAGTTGTTGCAGTATCTGCAGCAACTCTTTATTATCTTCCACTAATAATAACTTCCGGTCATTTTCTTTATCCTCACCTTGCAACAAGTTGTTTTCAGACATTGGAGTATCCTTCAAAAGCATCGCCTTTTCTTCCGGCAACGGTTCGGCAGTCATAATTACTTCGGAAACATTATCTACAAACTGAACATGCTCATCGTTCTGATAAACATTCATATTCAGCGATAAAATAACAGTAAAGGTGCTCCCCTTGCCAACTTCGCTTTCTACAGTGATTGTTCCATGATGTTTCTCTACAATACTCTTGGTCAATGCCAGACCGATTCCTGTTCCCGGCGATTGCTCACTTCCTTTCTGATTTTCCCCCTGATAGAACCGATCAAAGATATGTACCGAATCTGAGTCGGAGATTCCACAACCGGTATCATAAACCTGTATTTTCACATTACCATTATCCGTTGTTACCGTTATTCCAATTTCTCCACCGTTGGGAGTATACTTGAAGGCATTCGAAAGCAAATTAAAAAAGACCTTTTCCAACTGTTTGGCATCAAACCAGCATAGTATTTCCACCGGATTACACTCAAAGTTATAACAGATTTCAGATTGATGTGCATAGTCACTGAATGAAAGAAATATTTCTTTCAGAAATTTGCCGATATCCCGTTTGCCCATTTGCAATGTGAAACGATTCTGTGTAAAACGCCTGAAGTCCAGCAGTTCGGACACAAGGTTAGCCATCTGCTGAGCGCTTTGCTTCATTTTCAGTATTTTATTATAGACCTGCGGAGGAAGTAACTGATTTTGCAATAGAGTATCAATATGACTGACAATCAAAGTCAACGGAGTACGGAACTCATGACTGACGTTTGTAAAGAATACCAATTTAGCCTGATTCAACTCCTCAATGTGGCGCTTTTCAATGCGTTCTTTTTCTAAAGATTGCGCCAAAGTAAGTTTTGCCATCCGATTCCAGGCATAATACACAATGACCGAACCGGCTGTGATCAAATAGAGTATCCATGCCCACCAAGTAGCATACCAAGGGGTAGCAATATGAATGGCCAACTGAATTGGGGGTTGGTTGGCAGCATGCGCCATACGTACATACAGCGTATAGTTACCCGGATCGAGGTTTGTATATCTGGCTTCAGGAACGGGAGTATAAGTCCAAGACTTATCCAAACCCTCCAGTTTATATTCAAACCCTTGCTGCGCATGTTTATTCTGATAGTCAGAATGCGCAAACCTTATAAGCAAATTATTCTGTTCCGAGTCCAGACTCAACTCTTTTGTAAAAGGAAGAGCTTCAGTGAGTATCTTTCCTTCAGGAGATGGCTGTACCTGCTTATTATCAATGTAAAGAGTAGAAAAATAAAGAGAGCTTATCTCTACCTGAGAAGTTTGAAACTCGTCTTCAGTCAGAAGCGTAACGCCTTTTGTATCGCCAATATAAATTTTATTATCCCCAGATACGTAAATACCACAGTCACGGATAATAGGAGCCCTCAGATAAATCTCTTTCTGTCCCAGTCTTATAAAAGTCTGTTCAGCCGGATCGAAAAGTGTGATTCCACGATCTCCGGTAAGGATTAACTTATTGCTTGTGGTTTGCTTTATATTATAACAGTAATCACTGGGTAATGTGCTATTATTTATATTATAAGCAGTTACCTTTCGGGTATTCTTATCATAAAATAGCAAACCACTTCCTAACGTACAAATATAGGCGCCATCCTTCGTTGCCCGAATACGTGCAATACCACCTTTATACCCCATGTCTTGTAACCGCAGGAAGTGCTTCTGTGACAAATCGGATAAAGAAATAATCATAACTTTATCTGCTTGGTTGGCATAAAAATTACCATCTTTGTCTATATCGAAGTTAGTACAATACGAATGAGGCTTAAATAAGAATGTGAAATGATTGGTTGCAGGATCGAGCCGGAAAACACCTTCACGGGAAGAAAGATAAAGTTTCTCGTTCCACATCTTTACCTGATAGATAAAATTGCGTGGCGACAAAGTGTCTCCCAATTGATTTTGCTGATAATTATAAAACTGTTTCTTTTGAATATCATAACGGGACAGCCCTCCCAAATGAGTTCCTATGTATAAGTAATCATTCTTGCTGTCATAACAGATACTTTTTATATTGTTATATAAAATAGAGTTTGGACGACCTGCCGCAAACTGATGCAGTAACTCCCAACTTTCATTTACACAACTCAGGCCTCCCCCATCAGTACTGATCCACAAATTACCATGCTTATCTTTTACCATCTCACCGATGTAAGAATAGTACAAATTCGAGAGATTACCCGTTTGATAATCATAGTGTACAACTCCACTACGGTCAGGGCTGAAATAGTTTACCCCTCCATAGTAGCTACCGATCCAGATAGTCCCCTGCCGGTCCTTATAAAGAGAAAAGATAGATGGATGATTCAGGCCTCCTACATATTGCGGAATTTGTATCAAAGTATAGATTTGCTTACCAATATCGAACTTCTGCAATCCCGCAAAAGTTCCAAACCAAATATTATGCTCATCATCTTCTACAAAAGCCCGTACTTGCGGATTACGAATACCCACATTGCTCATAGGAGTATGAGGTACTTTTTGCAACACATTATCCTTCAGTCGATATAGCCCTTGCATGCGCGTACCAATCCAAGCCTCCCTGTCCGAAGATTCAAAAATGCTATATATGTCAGTATCTTCCAACATAAAATGAGGTTTCAAGGTGTCATTCCGGGGAATGACACAGAGTCCATCCATCATGCCTACATAGATATTGGCTTCACTGACGGTCAAGGCATTGATAGTCCGGGAAGGAAATGCCAGCTTAAAACAGGAACGATCTTGCTGGCAATCATAGGTAAAAAGAGAATCGCTCCGAGTATACCATATTTCATTCTGATAGGCAGCTAAGGCAGTAGTGCTGCTACCTGCCGTATACTGCCTATATGTAGAAGTATGAATATCATAACCAAACAAATTATTATCGGCAATGAAAAAGATGTTGCCTTTATCATCACTGGCAATAAAAGGAACATAATTCCCTATCCAAAGGCTATCTCCTTGCGCATTGCCGATGGTACCCTTAACGTAGGTAATTTGTTCCCCATCATACATATTGATGCCCTCCTGAGTCCCAAACCACATTCGTCCCAGCCCATCCTGAGCGATACTCAGCACGGAAGGTTGAGACAATCCATTTTGCAAGCTCAGATTACGGAAATATTCGGCATGAGCCGGCAACAGGCTAAATATTGAAAGAAACAGGAGTATAATTTGTTTTTTCATCACTATTCGTGTTTTCCATTTTGATGTGGACACAAAAGTAAGGAAAAAACAATATTACTCCTACAAAAGGCATGTTTATTATCAAGTCTTCTATTTTACATCCTATTCTACCAATATCTTTTACATAGCAGGCACTCCCGTCACAATCCCCCTGCCATGCGTACCTATGTATACACGTCCATACTCCTGCATATCTCCGCAGATGTGGAGAACCAATCCGTATTGGTGGGCATCATCATTGATACGTACCCAGGAAGCGGCGGCATCGTCGGAACGGAAGAAGCCGTACTGCCCGTTGATAACACCTATTATATATAAGGCAGGATAATTACTTCCCGGCTTTGCCTTGCCGAAACCAAAGGCATAGATCGTGCGAACCTTATCCAAAGCCCGAAAATCAAAGCCCGCCTTGGCAGTAGAATGATAAAGGCCGTCGTAGGCAGCGATCCACAAATCCTTCTCATAACCGGGAGTGGAATAGATGCGGTCTTGTCCGCCACGAGGGTCACCTCTGTTCATACCGGAGGCAGCACCACCACGCCGAACAGCACGTTTTACAGTCAAGCTCAAGGTATCGGCACGGAAAGTAGCACCACCATCTTCGCTACTATATAAGATTTCGCTAACGGCATCTACGGCATAGAAGCACCTGGGGTTCATCTTGTCAGCAATGGTGCGCATATTTTTGGGCAAACCTTGACAAGGTTGCCAGGTGGTACCTTTGTCGCGGGTGAGGTAAGCATCCGAATGATCGGGCGTCCATATCCAGGAGGCGCCGTCGGCTGATACGGCGATATGGCCGTTGCGGGCTTTGTCTACGGGGACGGAGGCACATACTGCCCAAGTCTTTCCACCGTCTTCCGAATAAGAGATGGTACGTCCACCCGGCTGATGGCCGAACAAAGTACCTACTCTGACTATCAGGCTTTGCTTTTGCCAGGCACCGGTCACACCGTTCGTATTGCCGAAGTGGGGTTTGCCATGACTGCCCAGCGGATCGGGGTTGTTCAGGTCGAAGTGAGTAAAGCCGCCATAGTCGCCAATACCGGAAATGAGGCGGGCACCCTTCTCGGGAGCATAGAGTTCAAGGGGTACGGTTTCTTCGATGCCTTGAGACATGATGCTCCACTTCACCGGTTCTTTACGCTCTACAGCCGAAAGATTGAACGTCTCCCATCCGCCGAAACCGGTCGTGAAGATGGCATGTTCCGCATTGGCAGGATCTATTTCAATATCGAACATCCAGTGCAGAGGGGCTACCTTTACATACGGAGCTTTGGTATAATCGTACTCATAGCCGGTCTTGAAAATCGGCTTCCAGTGCTTGCCTCCGTCGGTAGTACGGAACATTTCATCACTATCATAGCCGTGCTTGCCTCCCAGACTGTGGGTGCTCACAATCAGATGCTTCGGATTATGAACATCGATAGACACGGCAGCATAACCAAAACCGGCTTTCTCGCCCGCTTTCAGTTTGACGGGAGAGATATCCGTCCATTTGTTCTTCGCAATGTCGTATTTCCACACGCCGCCGTCCGCCATTTGGCTCGGTCCGGGGGTGTCTCCATAAGTCAGCACCAGCTGACCGTCGCCCGAAAGAATCATGTGGGTAGGACGATATTGCACAGGTTGTCCCTCAACCGGCTGCCAACTGTCACCGTAATCATGGCTCACAAAGAGATTGTCTCTGCCCATCAACGAAACAGCTACGTAAATGTCACGTGTGCCGCGTGCATCAGCAGCGCCTTGTACATCGTACACCACGGCAATAATGCCACTTCCACGGTTTCCCCAACTGGCACGGTCTGCAGGATTGAATGCCTCGGTGACATCGGGAAAAGAGGTTACCCGTGCCCAGCTCTGCCCTTTATCAGTACTGCGCCACAAACCATGCAGACGGGTTCCCATATAAATGATATTTCCGTTTTGCGGATCTACCATCATGCGCTCGCCATTTCCGCGTCCGTTTTCATTTCCCCCCATAGTGAAAGGAATGTCTACGCGGGTAAAGGTCTTACCGCCATCGTAAGAATAAAGGATGGCACCGTTGGAACTGCTGGTATAAGTTCCGCAGGCAAGGTACACGTTGTTTGGGTTCTGCGGGTCGATAGCAATGCTCTCCACCCCCTGCAGATTGCTTTCGTCCAGACTGACCCAATCCTGCAAAGCCACCCAGCGTTCAGCAGCAGCATCCCATCGGTAAGCACCTCCCATATCCGTACGGCAATAGCGCACACCAGGGGCAGTGGGATGGAAGATGATACCATCTACAAAACCACCCCCTACTATCGGAACATTTTTCCATTCGTAAGGCACAGCCTTTACGGGCTGTATTTCCTGGGCATGCACAGACACGCTGCCCAACACAAAAGCCATTCCGGCCAAAAGCAAGTGTTTTCTCATAAGCATCAGCATTTTATTATCAGTTCTTCTTTGGAAGATTTATTATCTCAAAGATAGGACTATTTCATTGCTCTTACAATATGGCACATTTGTCCATCCGCAAGTACACACCTACAAATCAGCACATTACAATACAAGCGCAACAAAAACGAACCGTAAAAGATTAAAACGATACCCTATTTCAGGTGACGGCACCAAAGCCTCTGTAACAGTAATGCAACAAATATGACATAAAGATATAACATATACACCCGACCTTTGCCGCCGATAAATGAATCGACAACAACAGATTATGAAGAAATACACGTTGATGATGCTCCTTTCATTACTGCCATTGGCCGTAAATGCCCAAGAGTCTGCCAGTAACGAAGACGGAAAGAAAATTGATAAAGAAAATCTGGAAACCAAAGACTACCTGCCGGAGATTCACGGAACCATCCGTTCCAAATATGAGTATCAGACCACTATGGGTGCCGGACGCTTTGAAGTCCGCAATGCCCGCGTCAGCTTCACCGGCAATGTACTGCCCACCGTTGCCTACAAGGCCGAGATCGACCTCTCGGACGAAGGGCAAATCAAGATGCTGGATGCCTATACCCGCCTTTTCCCCTCCAAAGGCTTGACAGTTACCGCCGGACAAATGCGTGTCCCCTTCACCATTGATGCCCACCGCTCCCCGCACCAACAATACTTCCCCAACCGTTCGTTCATTGCCAAACAAGTGGGTAATGTACGCGACGTCGGCGTCACCTTGGGATATACTTTCGACACCGACCTGCCCATCACCGTAGAAGGCGGTATCTTCAACGGCTCCGGGCTGACCAACCAGAAAGAATGGCACAAAGAGGTAAACTACTCTGCCAAAGCCCAGTTCCTCTTCACCAAAGGCTTGAATCTGACATTGAGCATACAGAGTATCAAGCCGGAAGCAGTACGGATGCAGTCGTATGACATCGGCGCCTACTACGAATTCAACCGCTTCCACATCGAAGGAGAATATTTGTACAAGCAATATTCCGACGATGCCTTCGGCGATGTGCAAGCCGTAAACACCTTCATCAACTACGACCTGCCACTACGAAAAGTATTCAACAAAATGTCCTTCCTGCTTCGCTACGACATGATGACCGACCAAAGCGATGCTAAAGCAACCAATGAAGCAGGCGAACTGATTGTCACCGACTACAAACGCCAACGCCTGACGGGCGGCATCACCTTCAGCCTCAGCAAAGCCTTCCGCACAGACTTGCGGTTGAATTACGAGAAATATTTCTATGCCAAGAACAGCATTGCTAAAGAATCGGAACAAGACAAGATAGTGCTGGAATTGATGGTGCGCTTCTAATCACTATCTCCGAAAAAGTGTGCTGCCTCTATCATTTTATCTCCGAAAAAGTGTATATTTGTCGCTATATTATCTCCGAAAAAGTGTATTATGAAGCGAAAGGTATATACAGAGCTCCTTAAATGGAAGGAAAACAGTAATCGAAAGCCTCTGATTCTCCGAGGTGCCCGGCAGGTAGGAAAGACATGGATTATGAAAGAATTCGGGAAAAATGAGTACCGCAACTTTATCTATGTCAATTGCGACAATGAGCCTCGTGTAGCCCATCTGTTCGAGAACGATTATGACATCAACCGCATCCTGCTTGTTTTACAAGCCATCTCCGGGATAAAAGCTATGCCGGGCGAGACGCTTATCATTCTTGACGAGATACAGGAAGTGAAGCGCGGACTCGGTGCATTGAAGTATTTCTGTGAAGACGCTCCAGAATATCATGTGATGGTAGCCGGTTCATTGTTAGGTATAGCATTGCATCCAGGTACATCTTTTCCGGTAGGAAAAGTCGATATGATTGATTTATATCCGATGGATTTTGGAGAATTCCTCGAAGCGCAAGGAAACGGACAGTGGAAAACATTGCTCGAAAGTCACGATTGGCAATTGATAAGTACCATGCGCACAAAGTTTATTGAACTTCTACGGCAATATTACTACGTGGGTGGTATGCCCGGCGTAGTAAGTTCATATATAGAGCAGCAAGATCTACAGGAAGTCAGGAGATTGCAGCAGGACATCTTGACTGCCTATCGGGAAGACATCTCCAAACATGCGCCTGCCAATGAAGTGGTACGTATCAATATGGTAATGAATTCCATTCCTTCGCAACTTGCCCGGGAGAATAAGAAGTTTATTTATGGTGCAATGAGAAAGGGCGCGCGTGCAGCCGATTTTGAGCTGGCTATTCAGTGGCTGATAGACTGTGGCATTGTTTATAAGATACCTCGCGTCAGCACTCCTAAGCTACCGTTGAAATTTTATGAAGACTTGTCGGCCTTCAAACTATTCTTGCTCGATTGTGGTTTACTGGCATGCATGAGCGAAGTTCCTGCCGACCAGATACTGATAGGCAACAATGTGTTTGAAGAGTTTAAAGGTGCATTTACCGAAGAGTTTGTATTACAACAGCTTATCGGTCATCCTGATACATTTATCTATTATTGGAGCAGTGAACGGTCCGATGGAGAAATAGACTTCTTGCTGCAACGCGGCTCGCGCGTAATTCCGGTGGAAGTGAAAGCAGAAGAAAACGTGCGTGCCCGCTCCCTGCGACAGTTCGTACAAGATAATCCGGGACTGAAAGGACTGCGCCTTTCCATGTCTGATTATCGGGACCAGGAATGGATGGAAAATGTCCCCCTCTATGCAGCATTCTGTTTCTAATCTTACACAAATTCAAATAGTATGAAAGACGACACCAAAGCCATCCTATATGCATGCATAGCCGTGCTTAGCTGGTCCACAGTAGCTACCTCCTTCAAGATAGCCCTGACGTACCTCACTCACTACGAGATGTTACTCATAGCCAGTTGTACCACGTTGCTGATATTTACCCTTCTGATAACCTTCCAGAAGAAGTGGAAACTGATAGCCCGGCTCACACCCCGGCAGTGGGGACTCTTCGCCTTCCTGGGATTGCTGAACCCGGTGACCTACTATCTGGTACTCTTCAAAGCCTATGCACTGCTTCCGGCACAAGTGGCGCAGCCCATCAACTACGCCTGGCCCATTGTATTGCTGGTTCTGCTGGCATTATTCGCCCACCAGCCCATCCCGCCCAAGAAGTATATCGGCATGTTCCTTTCCCTTGGCGGGGTAGCGCTGATTTCCATCGGAAGCGGCAACATCGGCGACACAGGCATTTCTCTTTACGGACTGCTCCTGGCAGCACTAAGCGCCCTCCTTTGGGCATCCTATTGGATCGTCAATAACAAACTGAAAGATAAGATCGACGGCAGCGTCACGCTCTTCATGAGTTTCTTGTTCGGCACCGTCTATCTGCTGGCAGGAGCTTGCGGAATGGAGGTACACCTCTCCACCCTACCGGGCGTCCTGGCAGGCATCTATGTAGGTTGTTTCGAGATGGGGATATCTTTCCTATGCTTCGGACTGGCCATACGCAAGACGTCCAATCCGGCACTGATTAACCAGTTGTGTTACCTTGCCCCTTTTCTGTCATTGTTTTTTATCGCCATCATACTGAACGAGCGGATTGTAGCAACTACCTACGCCGGCCTGGCATTGATAGTATCGGGCATTGTCTTCAACCAGTATTTCGTCTCGCCCGGTAAACATTTCCACCGAAAAGTTTGAATTTAAGTTTCAAATAACGTATATTTGAAAAAACTAAATTCAGTGCATGGCTAATCCGCTTATTCCGGGTATATCCCAGGCAGAACAAGACTTATTGTATAGTAAACTAAACACGTACAATCAAGGCAGAGCCTCTTTCAAAGAGGAAGGCACCTATCTTGTTGTCCTGCCACGCCCGGAGCACCCCCGATATTCCTTGTGGATTTATTCTCCCCTGCCCGAACGGCAGTCCATCTTCTACATCTGCGACCTCTCCACCGACATCAACGAAACACTGCGGATGGCAAGCACGCTCTGCTTCTACTCCACCCGACGGCTGATACTCGTGGAGTACAATGCCAAAAGAATGCAAAGCAAAGGAGACGATATCGTTTCCTTCGGGAAATACCGCGGACACTTCCTGCACGAAATCCTCCGCATAGACCCAGCCTACCTCACGTGGATAGCTTTCAAGTTCCAGCCCCGCATCCCCAAGCAGGAACGCTTCATGCAGATAGCCAAAATCTATCACTCGGTCTACCTGGACGTGCAACGGAGAAAGGCGCACCAGACCAACGTCGGCGGGCGCTTCCTGGGAAAAGTAGGCGATAAAGTAGAAAACCTCACGCTCACCGTCCTCAGCGTGCGGGTGGAGGACAATCCGTACAAGACGCAGGTAAAGGGAAACACTCCTTATTTCTATGTACGGCAAGTGCTGAAGCTGCGGGATTCCGTCGGCAACTTCGTGACTTGCCGCATAAACGCACGAACGGCAAGCAGAGACTCGTGCCAACTGCCTGCCGTGGAACATGCTTACCAAGTAGGGGAAACGGTGGAAATAGCATCGGCACGCGTAGCACGTACCTATACGATAGGAAATATGAAGTACACGCGGCTATCGTACATCAAGATGGCATAAAGCGCCGCCGCCCGGCAATGCTTTTCAGATACGGACAACGCTCTGCGTCCGGCTGCTCTCCCATGCTGCCTCTATCAGGCGGATAACGCCGATTACCTCACGGGCATCGCTCTGCAAAGGTTCTCCCTGGCAGATGTGCCGGTAGATATTTTCGTAAAAGGCTGCATAGTCTCCGGGGAGGCTCGGATAGGATTCGCGAACCACTTTGCCGTCTTTCTCGGTATGGAGCAATCCCCAAAGAGCTTTGTCTTCTTCGCCCCAATGCGGGGTATCGGGCAGCAAACCATCCACCAAGGCTGCTTCCTGGGGATCGAGGCCGTACTTCACATAAGAGCCTTCGCGGCCGTGGAGCACGAAGCGGGGTTCGGGTTCGCACATCAGATAACTGCTTTTCAAGGTAATCTTTACTTCCGGCGCTTTCGAGGGTTTCAGGAGATGGATGATGAAGTAATCATCTACTTTACCGCCTTCGCGCAAGGTAGAGATGTCGGCAAACACTGCTTCGGGCATTCCGAACAGTTGCACGGCTTGGTCTATGACGTGGGCGCCCAGGTTGTAGGTCAGGCCTCCGCCGTTGGTGCCTGTTTCTTTCCAGGTATTCGGTTTGATGAAGTTGCGATAGCGGGGGAAGGTGGATTCGAATTCTACCAGATGTCCCAGCAGGCCTTTAGCGAGAATGTCCTTCACGGTCAGGAAGTCGCAGTCCCACCGGCGGTTCTGATAGACGCTTAGGGTTAATCCCTTTTCGGCGGCAAGCGCTACAAGTTCTTCCGCTTCTGCCACGGTAGTGGTGAAAGGTTTCTCTACAATGACGTGCTTGCCGGCTTGGAGGGCGCGACGGGCATATTCATAATGTGTACAGTCGGGAGTATTGACTACGACCAGGTTTAGTTCGTCCAGGCCAATAAGTTCGTCGAAACTGCGGACGATGCGGGCGTCGGGGTATCTCTCGCGGGAGAGTTCCTTGCTGCGCTCCGTAATGGCAGTCAGTTCAAAATGGGGGTTGGTGGAGATGAAGGGGGCATGAAACACGCGGCCCGACATTCCGTAAGCAGCTAATCCGGTTCTAATCTTATCCATAACTTATATTCTTTTACTGCTCACAAAATTAGTAATTTTATGCAGCAAAGCAGTGTTATGGAGCGAGAATAATAGTGTTGGTGGGAAGAAGCAGCAGTGTGCTGATGCTTATGCAATATTGCTGGCGGGGAGAAGAGTAAGAGTTCCATTGCACAAGATGGCATCTTATGCTACACAAGATGCCATCTTGAGCAACATAAGATGCCATCTTGTGCATCATAAGGAATAGTGTTCCTACTCCGTTACCAATGGGCGCTTGCGCCAATCATCCTTTACGTAACTGTCGGGATATACGGTCTTGTCCACAATCTCACCGCCTTTGGTACGAATCCAGGTAGTGAAGGTACGGGCACCTTCTTTCATTACGATGACGCGGGCACCGTTGGGCAGATGGTTGTATTCGGTATTTCCGCCGGTGAAGCGGCCGTAAGCCAGGAGGATGCCTTTCCACATGACGGCGTAATCGTTATCGTGGTCGTGACCTACAAAAACGCCCATCACGTCGCCGGCTTCTTTCATGGCGGTGAACATACCCGTATTCAGTGCCGGAGCGCAGGCTTTTTCCATACGCGTGCCTATCAGGATGGCATTTTCATCGGAAGCGGCTTCGTTGTATTCGGGCAGAGGGATGTGGAAGAAAGCCAAAGCAGGCAGAGGCTGTCCGCCGTTCTTTGCCGTGTGGGCGGCACTTTGCTGGCGATACCAGTTTATTTGGTCGAAGGTGAGCCAGTCGTAGCCTTTCACATCGGGAAGTTGGGAATAGGAATGGGAGTCGAGGCAATAGAGCAGGGCGGCATCTTTCTTGCTATCCGAGGATTTCAAGGTGAGGATATAGTCGGGAGATTCCACACCGCCACGGTCGGGCTGGATGTTGAAAGGCATGGAGCGGATGACGTCGTAGAGTTCGGCACGCGTTTTGCCTTGCTCGTTGTCGTGGTTGCCAAAGGTTACGACGAAAGGGATTTTACGGTCGGAAGCACAGGCAAGGACGGTACGCATCGCGGTATCGGCAGGGGCGGCGTAGACTACATCGCCCGTAAAGATGACCAAATCGGGGTGTTCGGCATCGAGCACCTCGCCAATACGTTTCAAGGCTATGTCCGAAGCCGGGTTGCCATACTTGAAATGAACATCTGTAAACTGAACGATTTTAAACTCACCGTTCTTGTTGAACTGCAAAGGAGATACTTGTGCCCGGCAGAACAAGGCGGAAAAGAACGCCAGGCAAAGGGTTAAAGAGATTTTCTTCATACTATAGTAGTTTTAAGTTAGAAATCAGCACCGTTGCATACGCCGAGATCCCCTCTTCCCTGCCGGTAAAGCCGAGCTTCTCCGTAGTAGTGGCCTTGATGGAAACATCATCTTCATCAACCCCCATCACAGCGGCAAGGGTACGTTGCATTTCCGGTATATGGGCTTTCAGCTTGGGGCGTTCGGCGCAGATGGTAGCATCAATATTGCCGACGGAATAGCCTTTGGTTGCGATAAGTGCTACGGTTTTCTTCAGCAGCACCTTGCTGTCGATATTCTTGAACTCGCCTGCCGTATCGGGGAAGTGGTAACCGATGTCGCGCATATTCGCCGCACCCAGCAACGCATCGCAAATGGCGTGGATAAGCACATCCGCATCCGAATGTCCCAACAAGCCTTTTTCATGTTCCAGGCGAATGCCACCCAACCAAAGTTCACGCCCCGCCACCAACTGGTGGACATCGAAGCCAAAACCTACGCGTATCTTCATATTGTTTATCCTATTTAATATTATGAATACACGAAAGTACGGAAAAAAAGCGAAGTGACAACAAAAAATAAACTGAAGATTACTAACGGATGTGGAAGTCGAGCACTTTCTCCGCGCCCAGATATCCTTGCAGATGCTGCCCCACACTGACGGGACCTACCCCCGCAGGCGTACCCGTAAACAGTAAGTCACCGATTTTCAACGTCATGAAGCGGCTGACGTAAGCAATGATGTCATCGACTTTGAAGAGCATGTTCGAAGTATTGCTGTGTTGCATTTCCTTTTCATCAATCGTCAGGCGGAAGTCCAGGTTCTGCACATCGCCGCCTGCCTGCTCCAAAGGAACGAACGTGCCGATGGCTGCCGAGTTATCGAACCCCTTGCAGAGCTCCCACGGATTGCCTGCCTCGCGGAACCGGCGTTGCAAGTCGCGTGCCGTAAAGTCGATGCCCACCGTCACTGCATCGTAATAGCGATGCGCAAAGCGCGGCGCAATGTTCTTTCCCAAACGGCAGATGCGTACCACAACTTCCGTTTCGTAATGTACTTCGTTGGAGAAATCGGGGATAAAGAAAGGTTTCCCGTCCTTCAGCAGGGCCGAGTCGGGCTTCAAGAAGATGACAGGTTCTTTGTTTTCCTGCGTGTGCCCCAGCTCTTGGTTATGCAGGGCATAGTTCATTCCTACAGCAATAATCTTCATTACTTGATTTCGTTAAAGTTCAACCGGTTAAACATCACTGCCAGATGGGCATAGAGGGAAGTATTCTGAACGACAATGTTCTCCGGTACGCGGATACGGAACGGGGTGAAGTTCCACACGGCCTTGATGCCGCCCTCCACCATGGTATTCGTAATCTGCTGCGCTATCTCGATGGGGACTGTCAGCACACCGATGTTGACGTCGTACTCCTGCATCTTCTGCTTGAAGTCGTCGGAATGGTAGATGGGAATGCCGTTCAGCATGGTGCCCACCAGCTCCGGGTTGACGTCGAACGCCGCCACAATCTCCAGGCCGAAGTGGCTCAGACCGGAGTCGCGCAGCAAGGCGCCTCCCAGGCTTCCCACACCGAATAGAAAAGCTTTATGTATATTGGTAAATCCCAGGAAGTCTTCCAGCACGGCAATCAGTGTATCGACCTCGTAGCCCACGCGCGTACGGCCGGAGATGTTGACGTACGACAAGTCTTTCGCTATCTGCGAAGCATCGATATTGATTTCCTTGGATATCTGAGTGGACGATACGAAGCGCTCGCCTTTCTGTTTCAGCAACTTTACATTCGAAAGGTACCACGGAAGACGGCGCAAGGTGGGTTCCGGCACCTTCATGGTTTCTTTTTTCTGTAACGAACTGCTCATAGCCTTTTATTTAAGTTCTGGATTTTGAGATTGACAAAAATACAGTTTTTTTTCTAATCCGACGTACGGATGGATTAAAAGCTTAACATAAATTCCACAAAACTACTATCGGGACGCAGATTGCAGCAAAGGCAAACTGAGGGAAACTCCCACCGAACGGTACTTCAGGCGCTCGAATCCCACAAATACACCGATACGCGCCACGCCCGGCAAGCCTGCCGAATAACCCACTTCGGTATAGGGACGCTGCTTGTAAAGAGCGATGGAACGGAGGTGCAACGCTTCGTCGAAGAGCTTGTCCGAAAGGAAAGGAAGCTGCTTGAGAAGCAGATAGGGGGTGTACCAGGAGACATTGGCCTGCGCCCAACGGGTGTTGGTGGACAAAGCATAGTTATCGAGCAGGTTGAAGCCGACGTCGAACGAGCGTTCCGTCACCCAAAGGTCGGTGGATGCAATGTGCTTGAAGTCGGGGAATTGCAGGTGCTTTGCATCCCAGAACGAACCTGCATTGACCGACCATAGCAGGCGGTTGAACATACCGAATTCTACCTTCTGCCTGGCGGAGAACTGCATCAGATGGTAGGAAGTGAGGTAACGGCTGCCGTCCACGGGGAAGGCACGGTCGTACTGCACGGAGAAAGTGGGATAGCGGGAATCTTCGTACACCTTCTTGCCTTGGGACATGTGGTAATAGTGCGCCGGGGTGTACTCCAAGCCGAACGAGGCTTTCAGCAGATCATTACCGGGCATCGGGCAGAAGGAGCGGTTTTCCGGGATGTTCGGTTCGGCTGTTCTTTTGAACCAACTATGGTGAATATGGTTGTCCAGCATACTCCTGCGCTGCCAGGAGAGGGAGGAGGAAAAGAGCAATCCGTTGAGGGGCTCTATGGCATGGCTGGCAGTGAGGAATGTCTGCTTGTAGAACTTGATATGATTGTGCCCGAACAGTGCGCTGGAAAAGGCGTTTATCAGGCGTGACTCACCACTCTCGCCGTTATAATCGGCAGAGGTGGTACCTCCCGCAAATGACAAACGGCCCAAACGCCGGGGAGCATAATCCAAAGTCAACTCGCCCTGCCCCACCCAGTCCTTGCGGGCGGTGGTATAGTAGAAGGAAGGTGTAAAGCGAAGCGAGGAAGAGGAGGAGAGGTCAATACCCATCTTCAGTTTTGCCCCCAGCCAGAAGCCGTCGACGAAGTTATATTCGGGGATATAGGAGGTAAAGTTCGACAGTGTCAGCCAAGCCTTTTTATTGTGGGTGGTGAAGGTCTTTCCAAACAGAAAAGTGCTCACTACACCGCCTTCGCCTCCCGGTTTACGAGGGTTTATCTTATCCAAAGAGTCTTTTTGCAGAGTCTTCACTTCCTTGTACTGATAGCTTTGCAGTTCTTCCTGCCGCAAGGGAACGCTGCGCACCGTGTCCCAATAAAGAGCATCTTTCTTGTCGGCCAGCGAATCTATCTGCGTATTTGCCCTTACGCGCCTTGCAGGCCGTTCGTATTTATGTTGCTTCGGGGGCGTGGCATCGGCCAGCACCTTCTTTGCCGGTTCAGAGGCTTTCGCCGGTTCGGTAGTTTTCGGCACTTGCTTCACGTCGGTCTTTATATCGGTATAGTGCACGGCTGCCAGGTAGGACGCTTCGGCCTTGAAGCCCATGGCGTCGATAGTAGTGGACATCGTGGTAGAAACCGGCAGGAAGATATCCGGCTGCACTTCTTTGCAAATGACTTTGGCCTTCGCCTTCATTCCACTGCCCCGCACGTTGACATCGATGGCGGAGACGCACCACAAATTTTCGACGATAAACAAATCTCCCTCCATCAGTCGGGCATCCGCACGTCTGGGGATGACGCGTATCTTATTGACCATCCGCCCGTTTTCCATAAAATAGCCGTCCAGTCTGAAGCGGTAGAACGAGAAGGCTTTGGGGTTCAACGGGGAAACCTTGCCGAAGACTTCCGGTGCATAGAAGTTGATTGTAGTCAGCCCCATATCAATCTGGAATTCTTCCGGAAAGGAGTTCTTGGATGCCAGGACGCGTTTGCTCCAAACGTTGGGCGCCTTGAAGGTCACTATCTGTTGCTCTTCCAGCAAAAACAGCTTTCCCAGCAGCTCTTTCGATTCTTTCCGCACCTCTTTGGAGAGTTTCAGTATAGCGGGGATAGCTGTCCCCTTCCCCGTGCCTTTGAGATAAGTCCCTGCGGTAAAGCCTTTTACCTGGGTACGATAATAAGAAGCGCGTGCTATGGCCTTACGCATCACGGCATAGGCAGGGTCCTCGCCACCTTTCACTATATTGACTTCCGGCAGGGAATAGACACGCTCGGCAAGGGTGATGTTCTTCTCATAATCGTGTTCAGGCATCCGGAAAGAGAAGCTTTGGGAAGTGAACCCCAGCGAAGATACATCGCAGGTATATTGTCCGGCAGAAAGCTTGGTCTGAAAGCGTCCGTGCTCATCGGTAGTAAAGCCGGACTTGGTTTCGCGCAGATAAAGGGCGGCATAGGGAATCGGATTGCCGGCATCATCGACCACGGAGCCTTTGAAGGTTTGCCCGAAAGAAAGAATAGTTATGAAGTTCAAAAAGAATAGCCAGATAAATCTTTTCATGCTTTTTACATTTTAATGTAGTATTCATCTTCTTATTGGACGACAAAAGTACCAAAAGATTGCAAGATTCCGGGCAAAATATTACTTTTGATCTTCCTAAATAAATAGAATATGAAGAATAATGATTGGAAAGACCGGCTGAATATAGTGTATTCCACCAACCCGGATTATGGTTACGAGATGGAAGATGATGAGGAACAAACCACACTTCCGGCTGCACAGCAACGCCTGCGCGTACAACTGGACCGCAAGAACCGGGGCGGCAAAGTCGTTACCCTCGTCACCGGCTTCGTCGGCACGGACAATGACCTGAAGGAACTGGGAAAGTTACTGAAAAGCAAATGCGGTGTAGGCGGAAGTGCCAAGGACGGGGAAATCATCGTGCAAGGTGACTTCAAGTTAAAAGTACTGGAACTGCTTAAAAAAGAAGGATATACGCAAACCAAACCGATAGGATAATCTATCCCTTCTGAAACGGATACGAAAAACGGCCGCTACGGATAATTCCGTGCGACCGTTTTTACATTTATTTCTATCAGAACAGAAACTTATTCAGCGCGCAAAGTGAAACGCTTGAAGTCTACGATCTTCAGTTCAGGATCTGCTTCTTTCAGCACTTCTCTAACTGTCTTCTTAGCGTCCATAATGTCTTCCTGGTTCAGCAAACAAACTTCTTTCAAGAACTTGCCCAGACGACCCTTGGCAATGTTCTGAATCATCTGCTCGGGCAGATGTGCAGCCTTTTCAGCAGAAACGGTAGCAATGATCTCTTTTGCCTTTGCTACATCTTCAGCTGTAATCCAACCTTTGGACATATTGCTTTCCATGTGGTCTTCGCTGTCTACGTGAGCAGGATTGATACCTGCTTTCTTCAGAGCAGCTTCTACAGCCTTCTGTACTTGTTCTGCTTTTGTCTTCTCAATGGCAACTTCGATTTCTTTCTGCTTCACTTCTTCAGAAACGCCGTCTTCGTCAATTGCAAGCGGGTTCATGGCAGCAATCTGCATAGCCACTTGCTTTGCCAACTGCTCGTCAACTACCTTGTTGAAAGCAACGATGGTGCAAAGACCATTTCTATTCATGTGATTGTAAACAACAGTTTGTGCACCCTCTACGGTCATGTAACCATCAAGTTCCATCTTTTCACCCGTGATACCGCTACGGTCAACTACAGCATCCTGTACAGTACCATTGCCCATCGGAAGCGCTTTTACTTCGTCCAATGTCTTGCACTTGTTAGCTACAGCAAGATCCAGAATATCTTGAGTCAGTTTGATGAAGTCAGCATTCTGAGCTACAAAGTCAGTTTCGCACTTCAAAGCTATGATAACGGCAAAGTCACCGGTAGTCTTAGCCAAAACGCAACCTTCAGAAGCCTCGCGGTCTGAACGCTTAGCGGCAACAGCCTGTCCTTTCTTACGGATAATTTCCATTGCCTTGTCGAAATCGCCTTCTGCCTCAGTCAAAGCATTCTTGCAATCCATCATACCAGCACCGGTCATCTTGCGGAGCTTGGTTATATCAGCCATTGTTACAGCCATAATATTTTCCTTTATATTTTAGAATTAATAAAAAAAGTAGTTAGCAGTCAGTAGTTAGTAGCAAGTAGGGGAATGTACTGCTTACCTAAGTCAGCAAATAGAGCATCCTCTACTTACTACCAACTACTTACTACCAGCTACTTATATAATTAAGCCTCTTCGTCTTCCTTCATGAAAGCAGCAGCCTTTGCTGCATTGATTGCTTCCTCGTCAGATTTGTCGAGTCTTGCTTTCGCAACTTTCTTCTTGCCTTTGTTGGCAGGAGCTTCGCCGGCAGCTTCCATATCTACCTTTTCAGCTTTGCGTTCTTCCAGACCTTCCTGCATAGCAGCGCAGCAAGCGTCAAGGATAACTTCTACTGACTTGGTAGCGTCGTCGTTAGCCGGAATTACGAAGTCAATGTTCGTCGGGTCAGAATTCGTATCAACGATACCGAATACAGGAATACCCAGACGGTTAGCTTCGCGAACTGCAATGTTCTCTTTCATTACGTCGATCACGAACAGAGCAGACGGCAGACGAGTCAGGTCAGCAATTGAGCCCAAAGTCTTGTCCAACTTAGCACGTTGACGGGAGATTTGCAGAATTTCTCTCTTAGAAAGGTTTGAGTAAGTACCATCGCTTGTCAATTTGTCGATAGTAGCCATTTTCTTCACAGCCTTACGGATAGTCGGGAAGTTAGTCAACATACCACCCGGCCAACGCTCGATTACATAAGGCATATTTACAGATGCAGCCTTGTCGGCAACCACCTGCTTAGCTTGTTTTTTAGTAGCAACAAACAGGACTTTCTTTCCTGATTTAGCGATTTGCTTCAAAGCTTCAGCAGCTTCGTCTATTTTAGCAACCGTCTTGTTGAGGTCAATGATATGAATACCATTGCGCTCCATGAAGATGTAAGGAGCCATTGCCGGGTTCCACTTTCTTTTCAAGTGACCGAAGTGGCAACCAGCCTCCAATAATGTATCAAAATTTGTTCTTGACATTTTGTTTTAATCTTTAATTCGTTTACTTTCTTTTTTGTTTCTTCTAAACCAACCGCCGGGTAGCCTGTCCAAATGAAGAGTCCCGGTAGTTTAGATACTAAACGCTGTTCAGTTTACGCGGTCATCAGTTGACAGTTGGCGAGACAAAACCTTGCCCACTCGTTAACTTGTCCACTTGTTAACTCAAACTGATTAACGTTTACTGAACTGGAATCTACGACGTGCTTTCGGTTGTCCCGGTTTCTTACGCTCAACAGAACGCGGATCGCGAGTCATGAAGCCTTCAGCGCGGAGAGCAGCCTTGTCTTCAGCATTCATCTTCACCAGTGCACGGGCGATAGCCAAACGCAAAGCCTGAGACTGTCCGGTGAATCCACCACCGCAGAGGTTAACCTTGATGTCGTACTTTTCAGCAACACCCAGCTTGTTCAACGGTTGTTTAACTACATACTGAAGAATAGTTGATGGAAAGTACTCTGCGAGGTCTCTCTTGTTAATAGTAATCTTTCCAGTACCTTCGCTTACGAAAATGCGTGCAATTGCACGTTTACGTCTGCCTAATGCATTTACTACTTCCATTATCTCTTATTTAAGTGCGTTAATATCAATCATTTTCGGGCTCTGAGCATCGTGTTTGTGCTCGCTGCCGGCATATACGTACATATTGCTCAGCAATTTAGCGCCCAATTTATTCTTAGGCAGCATACCCTTTACTACTTTTCTCAGCAACTTGTCATCACCGTTCGGTTTTGCCTGCAAACGAGCAGGAGTGATTTCTCTCTGACCGCCGGGATAACCTGTATATGACAGATATACCTTGTCATTCCACTTGTTACCGGTTAATTTTACTTTGTCGGCATTGATAATGATTACATTATCGCCACAATCTACGTGAGGGGTAAAGTTTGGTTTATACTTTCCTCTCAACAGTTTCGCAACTTTTGCGCCCAGACGGCCTAAAACCTGGTCTGTAGCGTCAACAATGACCCATTCTTTAGTCACTGTAGCTTTGTTTGCAGAAATGGTCTTGTAACTTAAAGTATCCACTCTTAATTGTTTTTTTAAATGTTACTACTAAAATATTCTCTTCACCACAAGCCAACCGTCCCGGACTATGGATGATTAACTCGCTATGAATTAAATGCTTATCCTTTTGAGATAATAATCGGCTTGCAAAGGTACGGTTTTTCTAATAACTGGCAAAGATTTTCTTCTTTTTTTTAGGAAGCCACCCGGCTGATATACAATAAAAAAAGTAATCCTCCGAGGTAGTTTACACTTCCCCAGAGGACTATTCCGACCGCTCTTCCTCTTCAGGATAAGAGCATATATTTACCGTTACCGAACAAGATCTTCGGGAAATTTAGCCGGCATGTTCACCCGTTTCCATGTTTCGTGAAACCAGGTATTCAATTCATTCCCATTCAAATCTTTGGCTATGAAATATTTCAGATACATCACCCCGTCTTCACCCATTTCAAATTCCAGTACATTGTCCTTATGGTCCAGCATGGGCAGATGGATGTTCTTCTCAATGCTTTCTTTATAAGAATTGTCCGTCAACTGCCGATAAGTACCGTAGCCCGTGATGATGGCATCCGAACCGGGAATAATTGTAAAGTTGACGATACGGCCGTCATCACTCAAGACTTTGAATGTATTGCTCGGCTTCAATATTCCGGGAACATCCGGAATTTCGGACACATAGTGGCACAACTGCCAGATACCTGTTAAATCGGCGGGTTTAAAGTTTGCACTTTCCTGCGCCTTGGCTCCTGCTACCGCAAGCAGCATCGCTGCAAGCATGGTAAAGAAATACTTCCGTTTCATATTCATATGGTATTGATTAGGTTATGCCGTTCCATGTGTCACAAATATAAAGATTTCTTTTGAGAAAATAACACTTTTGGGCATAAAAAAAGCCCACACAACGCAAAGTTTGTGCGGACTTCTTTTTTAGAAGTATTTTATTTCAGAATGATTAAAATTCTGCGTTGCGCGGAGTACGCGGGAACGGTATCACGTCGCGGATATTCGTCATACCTGTCACGAACAGCAACAGACGCTCGAATCCCAGACCGAAACCGGAATGAGGACATGTACCGAACTTACGGGTATCAAGATACCACCACATATCCTTCATCGGGATGTGGAGTTCGTCGATACGCGTCATCAGCTTGTTGTAGTCGGATTCGCGCTCGGAACCGCCAATGATTTCACCAATCTTCGGGAACAACACGTCCATGGCACGCACGGTCTTGCCGTCTTCATTCTGCTTCATATAGAACGCCTTGATCTCCTTCGGATAGTCAGTCAGGATAACCGGACGCTTGAAGTGGTCTTCCACCAGATAGCGCTCGTGCTCTGAAGCCAGGTCGACTCCCCAGTATACCGGGAACTCAAACTTGTGTCCTTTAGCAACGGCATCTTCCAATATCTTGATGCCTTCCGTATAAGGCAAACGAACAAAGCTTTCCTTCAATACGCCTTGCAGACGTTCAATCAAGCCCTTGTCGAACATATCGTTGAGGAACTTCACATCATCGGCACAGTTGTCCAAAGCCCACTGCACACAGTATTTGATGAAGTCTTCCGCCAAATCCATATTGTCCGTAATATCGTTGAACGCAACTTCCGGCTCAATCATCCAGAACTCTGCCAAGTGGCGGGGAGTATTGGAGTTCTCGGCACGGAACGTAGGACCGAATGTATAGATGGCACCCAATGCCGTAGCAGCGAGCTCACCTTCCAACTGTCCGGAAACCGTCAAGCTTGCCTGCTTTCCGAAAAAGTCGTCATCATAAATAATGGAACCGTTCTCGTCCTTCTTCAAGTCGTACAGGTTCTTCGTTGTCACCTGAAACATCTGGCCGGCGCCTTCGCAGTCGGAACCCGTGATGATAGGCGTATGAAAATAGAAGAAACCTCTTTCATGGAAGAATTGATGGATGGCAATCGCCATGTTATGACGGATGCGGAACACTGCACCGAATGTATTGGTACGGGGACGCAGATGGGCAATCTCGCGGAGAAACTCCATGGAGTGTCCTTTCTTCTGCAACGGATATGTATTGTCGCAAGTTCCCAGCACTTCTATTTCACGGGCTTGTATCTCGGCTTTCTGTCCGGAACCTACCGATTCCGTCAGCACGCCGTTCACACTCAAACAAGCACCGGTAGTGATGTCCTTCAGCATATCTTCATCGAAGTTGCCCAAATCTACTACCACCTGCACATTATTTATTGTAGAACCGTCATTCAGCGCGATAAAGTTTACTTGCTTACTACCTCTGCGGGTGCGAACCCAGCCTTTCACGTTGACCATAGCGCCAAAATCTTCGCGCTTCAACAGGTCAACAATCTTTGTTCTACTAATCTTTTCCATAAAACAGTTATTATACCTTATTATATATATTACTCAAAAGAACCCATGCGCAGGTAGTTCACCTCTTGTTCCGTGAGGTAACGCCATTCGCCGCGGCGCAGGCCTTTCTTGGTTAAACCGGCAAAGAACACACGATCCAGCTTCATAACCTTATATCCCAGCGATTCGAAGATACGACGCACGATACGGTTCTTGCCAGAGTGGATTTCGATACCTACATCATCCTTCTTGAAGTCATCCGTATAGCTGATGGCATCTGCATGGATTTCTCCGTCGTCCAGCTGAATGCCGGCTGCAATCTGCTCCATATCGGCTTTTGTCAGATTCTTGTCCAAGTGTACATGATATATTTTCTTTTTCAGATACTTGGGATGCGTCAGCTTGGAAGCCAAGTCACCGTCGTTTGTCAACAACAACACACCCGTAGTATTACGGTCCAGACGGCCTACCGGATAGATGCGTTCGTCACAAGCGCCTTTCACCAGATCCATCACCGTGCGACGTGCCTGTGGATCATCCGAAGTCGTCACCGTATCTTTCGGTTTATTCAGCAGAACATAAATTTTACGTTCGATGCTCACCGTCTGATCGTGGAACTTCACTTCATCGCCACGCTTGATCTTGGTACCCAATTCAGTAACCACTTCTCCGTTTACCGAAACAACTCCGGCAGTGATAAATTCATCAGCTTCACGGCGAGAACATACACCGGCATTGGCCAGGAACTTATTCAAGCGGATCGGCTCGTTCGGATCAACAAACTGTTCTTTGTATTCAATCTGTTTCTTCTTGCTGTACTTTGCATTGGGATCGTAATCATCCGTGCGGCGGATGGGACGACTGTAACTATCTCTGTTTCCGTATCCACCGGGTCTTCCGCCACCATTCGAGTTGAAGCGCGGACGATAAGGACGGTCACCTCCTCCATTGTTTCCATAAGGACGTTGCGGGCGATCGCCACCTTCGCTGTTATAGCGCGGGCGGTAAGGACGGTCACTGTTGCCATAAGAGGAGCGCTCGCTATTGTAAGGACGCTGCGGACGATCGCCGCCTTCGCTATTATATCGCGGACGTTGCGGACGGTCACTGCTGCCATACGAACGTTCACTGTTGTAAGGACGCTGTGGACGGTCACCACCTTCGCTATTGTAGCGCGGGCGATAAGGACGGTCGCCGGAGTTGTTGTAAGAGCGTTGCGGACGGTCGCCACCTTCGCTGTTGTAGCGCGGACGATAAGGACGGTCACTGCTGCCATACGAACGTTCACTGTTATAAGGACGCTGCGGGCGGTCGCCACCATTTTCTGCATTAGGATTAAAACGCGGGCGATAAGGGCGTTCACTGTTGTAAGGACGCTGCGGACGCTCGCCGTTTTCACTGTTAAATCTCGGGCGATAAGGACGATCGCCATTTTCACGGTTGTAAGACGGACGGCTGTAGCCTCCTTCTTTGTTAAATTGGTTACCATCACGGCCGGCAGCAGAGTTCTCCTCTGAGGATGAAGCATCACGCCAAGTTTCGTTTTCTGTACTCATTGTTTTTATTCGAATAAAATTAAACCTTGGCCTCACGGCCATTCATTTTCTCTATTATAGCTAAATTACAAATTTATTTAGTAGTCTATAAACAATCGCCGGATTAAAAGGTTGAACGCTCTTCCGGCGGTTTTGCATTTGCTTAAATTCCCGTATACGTATGAGGAGTAATTACACGCAATTCTTTCTTTATATCTTCACTCACATTCAACCCCTCGATAAACTCCTTGATGGAAGCTTCCGTAATAGCCTGGTTGGTACGCGTCAAAGCCTTCAATGCCTCATAAGGATGCGGATAAGCCTCGCGGCGCAGGATGGTCTGAATTGCTTCGGCCACCACACTCCAGCAGTTATCCAGATCGCGATAAATAGCCGGCTCATTCAGCAGCAACTTGCGAAGACCTTTCAAGGAACTTTGGATAGCGATTACGATGTGTCCGAACGGTGTACCTACATTACGCAGCACAGTAGAGTCGGTCAGGTCGCGTTGCAAACGTGATACCGGCAACTTCACAGCCAAATGCTCCAGAATAGCGTTCGCTATGCCCAGGTTACCTTCTGCATTTTCAAAGTCAATCGGATTCACCTTGTGCGGCATAGCACTGGAACCTACTTCACCGGCTTTAATCTTCTGCTTGAAGTATTCCATCGAAATATATTGCCAGAAGTCACGATTCATGTCAATCATCACCGTATTGATGCGCTTCATGGCATCGAAGATGGCAGACAGATTATCATAGTTCGAAATCTGAGTAGTATACTCTTCACGTTCCAACCCCAGCTTTTCAGCGACAAACTTATTACCGAATACCTTCCAGTCATATTCAGGATAAGCCACATGATGAGCATTGTAGTTTCCGGTAGCGCCACCAAACTTCGCCGTCACCGGGCAAGCCTTCAACGCAGCCAACTGCCGTTCCAGGCGATACACAAACACCATGACTTCCTTTCCCAAACGTGTCGGGGAAGCCGGTTGTCCATGCGTCTTGGCAAGCATCGGAATCTCTGCCCACTCTTCTGCATACGTGCGAAGCTGAGCTATCAGTTCTTCAATCTGAGGATAGTAAACTTGTTCCAATGCTTCCTTTATGGACAAAGGAATAGAAGTATTATTGATATCTTGCGAAGTCAGTCCGAAGTGGATAAACTCTTTGTAGTCATCCATTCCACCCAGCTTATCAAACTCTTCTTTCAGGAAATATTCCACAGCCTTTACATCGTGGTTCGTCACGCTCTCAATGTCTTTAATACGCTGAGCATCGGCTTCGGAGAAATTGCGGTAGATGTTTCTCAAGGTTTCAAACACAGCCTTATCCACACCTTTCAACTGCGGCAAAGGCAGTTCGCACAGTGTGATAAAGTATTCCACTTCCACCTGCACACGGTATTTTATCAGCGCGAATTCTGAGAAATAAGCAGCCAAAGCATCAGTTTTGCCTCTGTATCGACCGTCAATCGGAGAAATTGCGGTAAGTAAATCAAGTTTCATACGTCGTATTTTGATAATTATCGGACTGCAAAATTACTGTTTTTTTCTGAGTAATAAGGTATAAAGTGATAATAAAGTTAAGAAAGGACGTTAACAGATAAAAAAATAGCCCTACAATCACTTGCAAGGCTATTCATACATATATTAAATTATAGTGGGCGTTGACGGATTCGAACCGCCGACCCTCTGCTTGTAAGGCAGATGCTCTGAACCAGCTGAGCTAAACGCCCTTTTGGAGAACGAAAGTGCTTGGATTTTTGTGTGGGCGTTGACGGATTCGAACCGCCGACCCTCTGCTTGTAAGGCAGATGCTCTGAACCAGCTGAGCTAAACGCCCGTACACTTCCGTTTCAAAAGCGATGCAAAGGTACAGCTTATTTTGACATTACCAAAACTTTTGCACTCTATTTTGCAATATTTTTTTCATCAAACAGCAACCTGCATTGTTTTTCAAGCAATTAGCTTATTCCTCTTTTGCAATATTTTTTCGGATTACCTTGGCCGGATTACCAACAGCGATGCTGTCGGACGGAATATCTTTGGTCACTACACTGCCGGCACCGATGATGCAACGGTCGCCAATCGTCACTCCGGGACAGATGATGGCACCACCGCCAATCCAGCAATCTTCGCCTATCGTCACCGGATAGGCATATTCCTTTTCCGAACGACGTTCCATATAGTTCATAGGATGATGGGGCGTATAAATCTGCACACAGGGGCCTACCAGCGTATGGGCGCCGATAGTGATGTAGCCTCCATCCAAGAAAGTGCAGTTGGCATTAACAAAGACATGTTCGCCCAGGCGGATGCCGTCGCCATGGTCGCAATGGAAAGGCGGGCAGATGATGGAGGTAGCAGGAATACCCGGCACCAAATCTTCCAGCAATCCCCGATAGGCCTCATCGTAAGTACTCAACATACGCATCTTTGCCAGTAACTTCTTGGCGTGTTCAAACTTTACCTGTATCTCCGGAGCGGCCATATCTGCCAGTTGGGAGCTACGCATTTTTTCGACTTCGTTCATAAGGATTCTGTTATAACAATGAGGCAAAGATATGGATAAAAAGCCAAAAGTCCTCTGTTTTCTATAAACAAAAGGAGGACGCCGCGCGGGCATCCTCCTTATTCAATTTCATATCTAAACCGGCTTTACTTATATTCCTGCCAGCTCTTAATCTGAATATCCTCCAGCTTCATCTCACAGAACGCCTCGATGAACGCGCTCGCCAGGCGGGCATTCGTTATCAACGGGATGTTGTGGTCGATGGCACCGCGACGGATCTTATAGCCGTTCGTCAACTCACGCTTCGAGTGGTTCTTCGGGATGTTGACAATCAGGTCGAACTTATGCTCGGCAATCATCTTCATCACGTTGTTCTCGGCATCAGCACGCTCATCGGGCCAGTAGACGGCCTCAGTATTCACGCCGTGCGCATTGAGGAAAGCAGCCGTACCTGCCGTGGCATAAATCTTATAACCCTTGGCAAACAGCATGCGGCTGGCATCCAGCAAGTCCACCTTCGACTTCATGGCACCTGAAGAGAACATCACGCCCTTCTCGGGAATTTTGAAGCCCGTAGCAATCATCGCATTCAGCAATGCCTCGGAGAAGTCATCACCGATGCAGCCCACTTCACCCGTAGACGACATGTCTACGCCCAGCACCGGGTCAGCCTTGTGCAGGCGGGAGAAAGAGAACTGCGAAGCCTTGACGCCGATCCAATCAATGTCGAACGCCGACTTGTCGGGACGCGTATAAGGAGCGTCGAGCATGATGCGTGTAGCCGTTTCGATGAAGTTGCGCTTCAGCACTTTTGAGACAAACGGGAAGCTGCGCGATGCACGGAGGTTACACTCAATCACCTTCACCTCGTTGTTGCGAGCCAGGAACTGAATATTAAACGGACCGGAGATATTGAGTTCCTTCGCAATCTGGCGGCTGATCTTCTTGATGCGGCGGGCCGTGGCGAAGTAAATCTTCTGTGCCGGGAACACCAGCGTAGCGTCGCCGGAGTGCACACCGGCAAACTCAACGTGCTCGGAGATGGCATATTCCACCACCTCGCCGTTCTGTGCCACAGCGTCGAACTCTATTTCCTTGGTATTCTGCAAGAACTGAGACACCACTACCGGATATTCTTTCGATACCTCGGCAGCCATCTTCAGGAAGTTTTCCAGTTCCTCTTCGTCGTAGCATACGTTCATCGCTGCACCTGAAAGCACATACGACGGACGCACCAGGACGGGATAACCTACCTTCTCAACGAAGCCTTTCACATCGTCCAGGCTGGTAAGTTCCTGCCATGCAGGCTGGTCAATGCCCAGCAGATCGAGCATGTGAGAGAACTTATTACGGTTCTCGGCACGGTCGATAGAGATGGGCGAAGTACCCAGGATGGGCACTGCCTGGCGGTGCAACTTCATGGCGAGGTTGTTCGGTATCTGTCCGCCCACGGAGACGATGACGCCGCGCGGTTGTTCCAGGTCGATGACGTCAAGCACGCGTTCGAAGGAGAGCTCGTCGAAGTAGAGGCGGTCGCACATATCATAGTCGGTAGAAACCGTCTCAGGGTTGTAGTTTATCATGATGGACTTGTAGCCCAGTTTGCGAGCCGTCTGCGTGGCGTTCACCGAGCACCAGTCGAACTCTACGGAAGAACCGATGCGGTAGGCGCCGGAGCCGAGGATAATGACCGACTTCTCGTTCTTATAATAATTCACGTCGTAACCCTGCGCGGAGTAGGTCATGTAGAGGTAGTTGGTCAGTTCGGGATGCTCGCTGGCGATGGTGTTAATGCGCTTCACGGCAGGGAGGATGCCCAACTCTTTGCGGCGGGCGCGAACAATCAGGTTCTCCTTCTCCATGTTGCCCTCGGGTTTCAACACGAAGCGGGCAATCTGGAAGTCAGAGAAGCCCAGCACTTTGGCTTCGCGCAACACGTCGGCGGGGATGTCCTCCACCTTATTATATTGAGAAAGTTTCTGCTTGTAGTCCACGATGTTCTTCAACTTGCCCAGGAACCAAGGGTCTATCTTGGTCAGTTCGAAGATGCGGTCGATGGTGTAACCCTTCTCCAAAGCCTCAGCGATGGCGAAGACGCGCAGGTCGGTAGGATGAGACAGTTCGTAATCCAGGTCGGCAAATTCCAGGTCTTCGTTGCCCACGAAGCCGTGCATACCCTGGCCTATCATGCGCAGACCTTTCTGGATGATTTCCTCGAAGGTACGTCCGATGGACATGATTTCGCCCACCGACTTCATGCTCGAACCGATTTCGCGGCTGACGCCGGCAAACTTCGTCAAGTCCCAGCGAGGGATTTTACAAATCAGGTAGTCCAATTGAGGAGCTACGTAAGCAGAGTACGGGGTTCCCATTTCGCCGATTTGGTCGAGCGTATAGCCCAGCGCAATCTTGGCGGCCACAAATGCCAGCGGATAGCCGGTAGCCTTGGAAGCCAGTGCGGAAGAACGGGACAGACGGGCGTTCACCTCAATCACGCGGTAGTCGTTGGTCTCGGCGTTGAAGGCGTACTGAATGTTACATTCGCCCACGATGCCCAAGTGGCGGATACATTTGGCAGAAAGTTCCTGAAGCATCTTCACTTGCTCGTCACTCAACGAACAGGTAGGAGCCACCACGATAGACTCGCCGGTATGGATGCCCAGCGGGTCGAAATTCTCCATGCTTGCCACGGTGAAACAGTGGTCGTTGGCATCGCGGATCACCTCGAACTCGATTTCTTTCCAGCCTTTCAGCGATTCTTCTACAAGGATTTGTTTGGAGAAGGTGAAAGAACTTTCGGCCAGCTTGATGAAAGCCTCTTCGTCCGGACAAATACCGCTACCCAGTCCGCCCAAAGCGTAGGCGGAACGCACCATCACCGGATAACCGATTTCGCGAGCGGCTGCCAGTGCATCTTCCATACTCTCTACGGCATGGCTCTTGGGAGTCTTCATCGGGATTTCGTCGAGCTTCTTCACGAAGAGATCGCGGTCTTCGGTGTACATGATGGCTTCTACCGAAGTACCCAGCACGCGCACACCGTACTTCTGCAGGATGCCGTTCAGGTAGAGTTCCGTACCGCAGTTCAGTGCCGTCTGTCCGCCAAAAGCCAGCAGAATGCCGTCGGGCTGTTCTTTCTTGATGATTTCTTCTACGAAATAGGGAGTCACCGGCAGGAAGTAAACCTTATCGGCAATGCCTTCCGACGTCTGGATAGTAGCAATGTTGGGGTTCACCAAAACGGAACCGATACCTTCTTCACGCAAAGCCTTCAATGCCTGCGAACCGGAATAGTCAAACTCTCCGGCCTGACCGATCTTGAGCGCACCTGAGCCCAAAACGAGCACTTTCTTTAAATTCTTTTCCATATTCTCTTGTTGTTGTCTATAAGTTTCTTCCTTCACGTTCCGGCACAAAAAAAATGCGTTACCCAATAAAGGATTAACGCATTACCAAAGAACTAAAAATATCTTTTTCGGAAAAAGAGAAATCAACGGCTCCCGAATGATATTCATTCGAACGGAGATTATATTTGCTTCTCATTTCCTGCGGTTGCATAGTCGTTTTAAAATTTTTGCAAAGTAACGACTTATTTACGAAAAGAACAAATAATCGGGAAAGGATTTTTCAGGATTACTTTAAAGACATTTCGGTAATAGCAGACTTGATAGCATTGACATAAGACAAATGCGATTCCCTTGCGATTAAGTGTATATAAACATCTCTATCTGATTCTATTCTTAATGAAGTATTTATAAACCTGACCATATTATGGGAAAACGTATATCGGTCAAACATCTTAGAAAACAAATGACTCCTGAATTCTTGTGGTGTCATACTTTGATCTCGCCTGGCAATATCGTGCATATCATCACAATAGAAATAGAGGATAGTATTTTCATTATCCAGCAGAAAGCCTGCAATAAAGTTAGATATCTCAAATAATATACTGGGTGGCGTCGCATGTGCCCCGGAAACTCTTTCCAAAGTAACATCTACAATCTCCACATTACCTAATGCCTCTATAATATCATCCGGCAACACAGATTTCTCAAAGGATTCCATCAGCACAAGATATCCATCGCCATCATCCGTACTGATAGGATATGTAATCTTCATTGATTATTTTTTATTTGAAAAGTAGAAGTCTTTTTTATTGCGCAGTTCTTCCAACCGAGACATTTTTCTATCTCTCAGTTTGTCCATCAAGTCAACAAGAGCCTTAGACGGTTTCTTGATAACTAATGTATCTTGGGGGTAAGGAGAAGTTTTCATATTACAAAGATACATCAATACATCAATACATCAACACATCCGCCAAACAAAAATCATCTCCTAATCAGTTTTTTAACATAGCTTATTTCAGAATAGGGCATATTTCATCACAATATGAATGCATTCTTTACATTCGTCTCAACTGCTCCTGCCCCGCTCCGCTTCCTTTGTATTTACTCTTCGACACATTGAACTTGTAGCGCAGCGTGATTCTCATTTCGCGCTCCGATTTATGTGAGAAGTACATGCTATGCTTGGTGCCCGAGTAAATAGTAACTGGTACCTGCCCGCTCCGGAAAAGGTCGCGCACATCGAACTGAACAGAAAGACGGTCTTTCAAGAACGCTTTGTACAGCGAGAGGTCTGTGCGGAACATCCCCTTCTCCATTCTTATATTCTCCGTATTTCCTTCGGTGGCAGCATTCATCAGGATGGAGAGCATCACCCACTTCGTATCGAATGTATTGTTGAAACGGAACGTACCCATAGGATTGCTGACGGACTTGCCTCCATGCACCTCCATGTCGTACCATTGCTTCGTCACAGCCATTGTGAGCGAAGGGCTCCAGATGCCCACCTTGGGCTGGAAGGTAACCGACGCATTCACCTGGTCGTAAGCACTGCCATTGATGGTTTGCAACAATGTCATACTCGGCTCATCCTTATAAGTATCGCTATAACTGGTAATAGGGTCACTGATATGCGAATAAACAGCATTCATGCTGAACCACTTCCAGGCCACACCGAAATTGACGTTATTATTGATTTGCGGCACCAGAAAGGGATTACCCGTTTCGTACGTATAGCGGTTGGCATAGAGCACACTGCTTCTCAACTGCCAGTAAGAAGGGCGATTGACGTCGGTAGCATAGCCCAACTGGAAATCAACGTCTCCCAGCGTAGTAGAGAGCGAAACGGTAGGGAACAGATTATTGAATACACGACTCTGCTCGGGCAAGTATTTTCCATCCTCGTAATAGTCAAAATTGATATTCTCATACCGCAAACCTGCCTGCAACTGCACGGCGCCTATCTGCCGGGCATACTCCACGAATGCCGAAGCCATACCTTCCTGGATGCGGCTGCGGTCGTCGTCGATAAAGCCCACAGGCAGCACCGTGTAAGTAGTTTTGCGTTTGGAGTAAGAATACTCGCCTCCGAAGTCCAGCTTGCCCTCCCACAGGGGAGTAGACAACACCAGTTTGGAAGCCGTCAACTGGCTTCGCTTCAAGGTTTTGGTATCGATGGTCTGATTCTCCGGCGTACCCCCTACTTCCTGATATTGTTCTGCGGTAGAGATGGGCGAATCGTCTTTATTCCAGTACCAGTCGGCATTAAAGTCGATGCTCCATTCGCCTATCTTGCCGGTATAATAAAGATTCGCCTGCATAATAGTCTCCCGTTCATTTTGCGTCAGATTGCTGGTAGAGTTTTCTACAAGCTCCCCGTCGCGGACAACGGTACTCGCCAAATCCATCCAGGAGTCACCGCCCGGATAACGGTCGTAGCTGAAACTCACTCCGATGGAGTGGTTGGGATTGAACATATAGTTCAAGCCCAGCTTGCCATACGGGTTTGTACGGGGAGTCTCACCGTATATTTCATTGGTCTGCTCCCACGTATTGTCCAAATAGGTATATTGTTTCAGCGTTTTGTAGTCACAAGCTGTGGTATTCGACATATAAAGCATACCGATAAGGTCGAAACCGCCCTTGCGGTAGTTGAAATTAAAACGTCCCGTTTCGTCCCACTGCGTGTAGTTGCTATAATTAAAGATGGCACGGGCATCAAAACCGAATCCCTCACCCTCTATCTGCTTGGTGGTGATGCGGATAACGCTCTTCACGCTGGCGCTGTACCGGGCACCCGGATTGGTGATAACCTCCACGTTCCGGATATTATCGGAACTAAGTCGTTCCAGTTCCATGGCATCCGTCATCTTCCGTCCGTTGATATAGATTTCGGGCGTTCCCCGGCCAAAGACTTCTATCTCACCGCCATAGGCCGTCACATTGGGGATGCGGTCCAGCAATTGCTCCATGCTTCCTGCCTTTTCGAGCACGGTGCCCGCCACGCCCGTCACCATGGCGTCGCCTTTCATGTGGGTTTTGGGGAGTGTACCCTTCACCACCACTTCACCCAGCATTTCAGTGGAAGGTTGCAGATTGACGGTACCCATATCGGACTTGCGCGGTGCGTAGTACGTATCGTAACCGATGGAAGTGAAGCGTAGCAGTTGTGCCTTCTCCTCCACGTCAAAGGCAAATGTTCCGTCTTCTTTCGAAATGGTGCCCGACACAAAAGCCGAGTCGGGCAAAGAGAGGGCGACGATATTGGCAAAACCCATCGGCTCGCCTTGTTCGTCTACTATTTTTCCGGTGATGTTTTGCGCATTCAAACTTATGAGTGCAACCAGTCCGACGGCTGTCAGGATTACTCGTTTCATAGTAATTTATGTGTGTTTAGTAAAGTGTTAAATACTCAAATAGGAGTATAATAAGGCGCAAAATTATCGAAAGATATCAGAAAAGAAAAAAGGAAGAAGCAAAAATGTGAAAGACAGGAACAAAACTTGTTTTCCCCGCAACAAAGAGTTACCTTTGTGCCTATCGTAACTTAGAATATAACCTTTATTCTTAGAAATAAAAGCTTTATTCTTAAGAATAAAAGCTATATTCTTAGGAATAAAGGTTATATTCTAAGTTTTCCTTGCGAAGCAGACAAGTTTGCATTGCAAGGAAAACAACTAAACATCGTATGAACCAAAGTAAGAATAAGCAATGCCCAACTATGTAATGAAAAAAATGCCCGACCTGAAAGGAACGGGCGAAACAATCACCTATCCGCAGATGGTGATGACGGGACAAACCAGTACCCGCGAGCTCGCCGAATACATCGCCATGAAGTGCGCTTTTTCCAAAGGAGTCACCGAAGGAGTGATTTGCGAACTGGGCGAAGCACTGGCACACGAAATGGGATTGGGGCGTTCAGTAAAAATAGAAGGTCTAGGCGTATTCACCCCGACGCTGGCGCTGTTTCCGGATAAAGAACGGGAAAAGCCGGAAGAGAACGCCACCAAACGAAATGCCAAAAGTATCTACGTAGGTGGAGTGAACTTCCGCGTGGACAAAGCATTGTTAAAAGAAACCAATGAATGGTGTCACCTGCAACGCGCCCCCTGGAAGCCCGCGTGCTCATCAAATAAATACACTGCCGAACAACGATTATCCCTTGCGCAGCAGTATCTGAACGAGCATCCTTACCTCACCGTCAGAGGTTACCAGCAGCTGACGGGATTAGTACGAGCCACCGCCACCGTGGAACTGCGGAAATGGGCGCATACTCCGGGGACGGGCATCGGAACCAGCGGGTATGGGAGCCACAAAGTATATATAAAGAGGGAGGAAGCCGGAAATCTTTAAAAAGACAGAAACACCACTCGCTATAGATGAAAATAATAGTATCTTTGCAAACTGCTTAGAAGTAGACAAGAAAAAAATAAATATAGATATGGCAAAAGAAAAAATCATCCTCACGGGCGACCGCCCCACAGGACGCCTGCACATAGGACACTATGTGGGCTCATTGAGAAGAAGAGTAGAGTTGCAGAACTCAGGACTGTACGACAAAATATTTGTCTTTATTGCCGATGCGCAAGCGTTGACCGACAATATGGACAACCCGGAAAAGGTACGCCAGAACGTCATCGAGGTAGCCCTGGACTACCTGGCTTGCGGGCTGGACCCGACGAAGAGCACCATCTTCATCCAGTCTCAGATACCGGAACTCTGTGAGTTGACATTCTATTATATGGACCTGGTGACCGTGAGCCGCCTGCAACGCAACCCGACGGTAAAGACCGAAATACAGATGCGCAACTTTGAGACAAGCATCCCCGTAGGTTTCTTCACTTACCCCATCAGCCAGGCTGCGGACATCACCGCTTTCCGGGCAACGACGGTACCCGTAGGCGAAGACCAGGAGCCGATGCTGGAGCAGGCACGCGAAATCGTCCGCCGCTTCAACTATATATATGGTGAGACGCTGGTGGAGCCGGAAATTCTCCTGCCCGAAAATGCTGCTTGCCTGCGCCTGCCGGGAACGGACGGAAAGGCGAAGATGAGCAAGAGCCTCGGCAACTGCATCTATCTTTCCGACTCTGCCGACGAGGTACAGAAGAAGGTGAAGAGCATGTACACCGACCCCGACCACTTGCGCGTACAAGATCCGGGCAAGCTGGAAGGAAATACCGTATTTACATATCTGGATGCTTTCTGCTGCCAAGAACACTTTGAACGCTATCTGCCCGATTATCCGAACCTGGATGAACTGAAAGCGCACTATCAGCGTGGTGGCCTGGGCGATATGAAAGTGAAGAAATTCCTCAATGAGGTGATGCAAGAGACGTTGGAGCCGATCCGTAACCGCCGCAAGGAATTTGAGAAGGATATTCCGGGTATCTACGAAATGTTGAAGAAGGGCTGCGACACAGCCCGCGAGGCTGCCGCTGCAACGCTGGACGATGTACGCAAGGCAATGAAGATAAACTACTTTGATGATGCAGAGCTGATTGCGGAGCAGGTGAAGAAGTTTAGCGGAGAATAACCAATTTATTTTTTAAACGCGGATTAAGGTTTATCCAATACCAAAGGAGGATGTGTCGGCAACAACACATCCTCCTTTTTTCTATTACTTCCGCAGTTTAATTAGCTGACTTCACCAATACCACGCGGTTCAGAATCGGTTGTCCGAACTTATCGACACCACCTCCTGCATCAATCTTCAAGCGGTCGGCAGAAATGCCATACTGTTTTACCAATACATTGACAACGGCCTGTGCACGCTTCAAACTCAATTCCTGATTGAACGACGGAGTACCGGTTGCAGAGTCTGCATAACCGTTCACGGTATAAGTCGCATTCGGGAATTCCTTCATCTGGTCGGCCAAGTAAGACAAGTTCATCGCTTCACGCGGAGAAACCTCGGCAGAGCCAATCTTGAAGAATACGGTACGCGGTGCAATATCCGGATCGGGAACGATCACTTCCGTTTCAGAAACTTCGGCTACCGGCTGATTCTGTGCAGCAACCAATGCATTCTGCAACTGCTGATTGGCAGCACCCATTTCGGCCAACTGTGCCTGCATGGCAGCCAACTCTACCTGAGAAATCAACTGAGGCATCGGACGACGGAACCCACGGGCCGGGAAACGGTATGTCAAACCGACGGTTGCACTCAGCACGCCATCATAACCATGGTCGCCGCCAACTTCACCGTCAAACTTATCTTCAACACCCATTGCGCTCAGTTCGAGATTAATATCTATTGCATTCGAAATACGGAAACGGTTGATGATACCGGCATTCACAGCCAGTGCTTCGCGGTGAGGCTTCGTATAGTTGTGGGTGAAACCGGCACCTAAATAAGGAATAATTTCATACACGCGATGCTGATTGTATCCTCCGAAAAGAGCATTCAGATTGAACATCACGTCGCCGTGCAGGTTCATGTAGTCGAAACGTTGTTTATAGTAACCGTCCTTCATTTGTGTACCTCTTACGTAGTCTGCACCTGCATCGTACGTATAGCCTCTGGCTTGAAGGCCGCTATATTGAAGGCGTAATCCCAGTCCGGGAGTGAACCATTTACCAATTGAGAAGTTCAGTGTCGGGCTGATGCGCTTGCCAAAACTTCCTGCTTTATCATTATCTCCGAAAGTTGCTTCGGCACCGCCGCCGATAGAGAAAAACCAGTTACTCCAAAACGGATTAGTAATTACTTGATACTTATCCTGAACTTGGATAACACCAACTTCCTCTTCTACAACTTCTGTTCCCTGCTGCGCCATAGCAGCAGAAGACAAGCCGGCAACAGCCAGCAACATTAGAATCTTTTTCATATACTTTAATCGTTAAGTGGTTAAATTAAATTCGTTATCATTCAAACTGAGTAATTAACACCGATAAAAGTAAAATGTTCAAAAAAGGAGAAAAAGATAAGAAAGAGAAAGTTAAGAGCGTCCCCTCACCTTACGCCCTGAAGGGGCATAAGAAACTATACACAAGCTTTTGCCCTTTCAGGGCGCAAAGATAGAGATGCATTATTACCCAGGGTGTTGCCCTGGGCTGATAGATGAAAGCCTTTCAGGCTTTGGTGCGCTCAATTATTACTTGAATAGCTTCTCGATTTCCTCCTCCTTAATCGTCGCCAGCACGGTGCGTCCGTCCGGCGTATAGTTGGGAGAAGGACAAGCAAATAAGTTATCTACGAGGTTGGACATTTCTTCGTTACTCAGTACCTGGCCGTAGACAATAGCAGCGGCGCGGGCCAAGGTAGAGGCAAGGATGGTTTGCACTTCCTCTTTCACATCATTGCCTTTTTCCATGGCAGTATGCACCATATTGCGTATTAAATCCACCGGGTTCAGTCCCTCTATGCCCGAAGGAATTCCATTGACGGCATAGCTACCACCTCCCAGCGGACTGAGGTCGAAACCTACCGCCGATAAATCGTCCAGAATACTTTCGAGCACGGCAGCTTCCGAAGCCGGTAACTGAATGATTTCGGGGAACAGAACACCTTGTGACACGCCTTGTTTCTGGCTGATCTGACTCATATAGCGGTCGAACAAAACCCGTACGTGTGCCCGGTGCTGGTCTATCAGCATCAAACCGGATTTTACGGAAGTCAGGATAAAGCGTCCCTTGAACTGAAGATGTTGGGCACCTTTCTCAAAGGTTGCTTCGCTACTGTAAAGGTTCCTTTTTTCATCTGCCTCACTTGCCGGAGCAGCAACGGGTGGTACATCTTCAACAAAAGGTTCTTCCACCACAGGCTCATTCATCCGGCTGGCTTTCTCCAACCCGGAATAAAGTCCCTCCCACTCCACCTTCGGACGGGAATAGCTTCCACCGCCCCCGTAAGAAGAAGCAGAAGACGTCTTGAACGGATTGAAGTCCGTATCATAATGCACCTTCGGGGGCTCTATCGGACGGCTCTGCTCAAAGGCAGGGATATCCGGCATGTCTTCCGTGTCGAAATCTATCGTAGGAATAGCGCTGAACTTGCCCAAAGACTCTTTTACCGCAGCCGACAGTATCTGCCAGATGGCCTGTTCGTTCTCAAACTTTATTTCAGTTTTTGTAGGATGGATATTCACATCGATATTGGCCGGATCTACCTCAAAGTAAATGAAATAGGAGATTTGTTCACCAGCAGGAATCAATTGTTCGTAAGCATCCATCACCGCCTTGTGGAAGTAAGGATGGCGCATGTAGCGCCCGTTTACGAAAAAGTATTGGTGGGCACCCTTCTTGCGCGCCGTCTCCGGCTTGGCCACAAAACCGGAAATCTTAATCATAGTCGTGTTCACATCCACCGACAGCAACTGCTGGTTCAGCTTCTTGCCGAATACAGCCATGATGCGCTGGCGCAGAGGCATGACGGGCAGGTTGAACAGTTCCGTATCGTTGCTATACAGATAGAAAGCCACATCGGGATGTACCAATGCAATACGCTCGAACTCCGTAAGGATGTTGCTCAACTCCGTAGAGTTTGCCTTCAGGAACTTACGGCGGGCAGGGATATTAAAGAACAGATTCTTGATAGAGAAATTGCTCCCTTTAGGACAGGAGACAGCCTCCTGGCTCTCTACCTTGGAACCGGCAATCACCAGCCGCGTACCCAGCTCTTCATCGGCAGTACGGGTTTTCAACTCGACTTCCGCCACCGCGGCAATGGAAGCCAGGGCTTCGCCACGGAATCCCATGGTACGAAGGGCAAACAGATCGGCCGCCTCGCGTATCTTGGAGGTGGCATGACGTTCGAAGGAGAGGCGCGCATCCGTTTCGGACATGCCTTTTCCATCGTCTATCACCTGGATGCAGGTTTTGCCCGCATCGGTTACCAATACATGTATTTCTTGTGCTTCGGCATCAATTGCATTTTCCACCAATTCCTTGATAACAGATGCCGGACGCTGTATCACCTCTCCGGCAGCAATCTGATTAGCAACCGAATCGGGCAGCAAATGAATGATATCGCTCATAGTTTAAATAATTCCGTTAGTGATGGCATACCACAAATAGAGCAGCACGGCAATGACAGCCAGGATAATTCCTAAATGCACAGGCTTGCGTCCGCTCTCCTTGCGACGTCTCAGATGAGTAGTTCCCTCGATAAACTTTCCACGGATATCTTCGGGAGAAAATTCCTTCTCGGGCAGCATACCCAAGTCACGCTTGGCGTTTTCTTCCATCTTCGCCAACTTCTCTTTCCGCTCATCCACATAGATGTAGCGATGATTAAAGCCGCGGGGCTTCCGCATTGTAAACATTCCCATAGCGCTACTTTGTATTTCGTTTAATATGCATGTTTCTTGGCGAAGTTACGGGTTTCCGGTCACTTTTCTGCAATACTTCGCCTGCTTTTTTGCCTCGCCACTCAAAGATATCGTCCTTATCGCGCGGACGGATATAGTCGAACCAGACAAAAGAAGGCAGTTTACTTTTATCAGGCGGTATCTGGCTCAAAGGATAAGCCGTACCGGTGGTTTTGCCGATAAAGACTCCGCGCTCCATCTTTCTCTCCTTCAGATACATCTTCAGAAGTCCGCCTTCCGAGTAGTTCATCATAATCAACGAACTGTCCCTCTCTTCCACCGGATAATAGATTACCAGCACGTTGCCATTCACTTCTACCAGACGCATATCGCCATCTATGAAGTAAGCTTTCATCTCTTTGCCGGATACCTGGTTGTAATGGATGCTGTCTTTCTTCTCCACAGTCAAAGCCTGGTTGATGATATGTGCCCAGTCGATGGTACTGTCGTTCATATAGATTTTTATTTCCTCGCCCAGCAATTGCTGTTCTCCGTGCCACAAGATGGGGTCGGTATACATTGTCATGCAAGAGTCCTTGGAGTTATATACCAACGAATCGCATACGGCCTGCACATCCGTACGATAGGCACGCACCTTATGATAGGCACGCATTTCGCGATACATGGAGTCGGTATTCATATTGTAGGTAACCAGACGCAGGGTATCGCCGTGCATGAACAGGCTGTCGCCCTGCGAGTAGTCGATGGCTACGGCACGCTTGGTGGCTACAGCACTCCCACTGAGTTCATTGTAGAAGCAGTAATCACCGGTAAGCATATTCTTGTTGACAGTGTCGTTCATCTGCACATTGTCGAAGGCTTCGCCATACCCCAGCTTACGGTCATAGAAAAGACTATCGCCGGTCAGCTTCTTGCCGTCATTGGTCAGTACGGAACGGTCCAGCAGCTCGGCTTGTTCGGTAGTGGTGTTGTACTCACCGCGCTCGGAATAGATATGGTTCTCATCACTCACGATATTGGACGGACCCAGGATGGTGGCAATCTTGGTTTCTGTGCTGTACTTCAAGGTATCGGAAGTGAGCACGAACTTCGGATTTACCAGTTTCACATGATGGTTGAACACGGCCAGCTTGGTGGCAGGGCTGTATTCTCCCCATTCGGAGGTGAGCACATTTTCTTCGTCGGTCAGCGTACCGCCTTCAAAGTAGTAACCGATATCGTACAGGCGGTCATAGTTCAGGCTATCGGTCGTCAGCTCCGTATTACGGTTAATCATACGCACGTTCTCGCGCAACATGGCCAACTGCGACATGCCGTCGTAGTACAGATAGTCACCGTAGATAAACAGCGTGTCGCCCTGCTCCATACGCACATTGCCAAATGCTTCGACTGAATTGATCTTCTCGAAAATCAAAGCACTGTCACAGAACATATACATGCTGTCGTGCTTCATCCTCACGGAGCCGATGAGCACCTGCACATCGGGACGCAGCTGCTTGTCGGCCTGCGCCTCGTCGGCATACAGCAAGTCGACACGGGTCTTCTTCTTTCCCAGCGTATCTTTTTTCTGCTGCTGTACTGCTTCTGTCTTTTTGGGGGCATCAGCAGCTTTCTTCTTGTCCTGGGCACTGAGCAGACAGATGCCAAACAAGCATAGAATACCTGCCAAGAGGTATCTATGCTTGTTCAAGAAATGAGTTCTTGTATTCTTCTTTTGCATACAAAATCGATGTAAATCCTGCCGGATTAATCTTTAACCCAGCCCGGATACTTGAATGTACAGTTATTCTTCCAACCGTCCTTGATACGAACGTAGGTGTGTTTCTGCTTCTCACGGATCCACTTGTCCAACATTTCGTCACGACGTTTCTCCATCACAATCTCCTTCAGGTTCTGATAGTCATCGGCTATCGTTGCTTTATGGCCGTTTGTGCGGCTCTTCAACTTCACAATTACACACTCTTCCTTTCCGGTCTTCTGCGGAATCATGGTGAATGCCTCGGAAATCTCGCCCACCTTCATCTTATCTACCACTTTGGCAATCTCGGGCGGCAGTTCCTGCATCTCGAAACGGGAAGTATTCGTATTGGGATTGGGCAGCAAACCGTGGTTGTTGCGTGTATCCTTGTCCTGAGAAAGCACGGAAGCAGCTTCCTCGAAAGTGAACTTACCGCTACGGATATCGTCGGCAATGGAGTCCAGACGTGCACAACCCGCTGTCAGCGCTTCTTCGGGCACATGCGGCTTCAACAAGATATGACGTACCTTGATACGGTCGCCACGCTTCTCCATCAGCTGGATGATGTGGAAACCATATTCAGACTCAACAATCTTGGATACCTTGTTCGGGTCTTGCAGGTTGAAGGCAACATTGGCAAAAGCAGGGTCCAGATAACCACGTCCGGTAAACGGCATCTCTCCACCGTTGATGGCAGTACCGCGGTCATCGGAGTACATGCGGGCCAGCACGGAGAAGCTCTCCCCATTGTTGACGCGCTCCGTATATTCACGCAGACGACGCTTCACGTCTTCTATCTCGTCCAAAGGGATCTTGGGCTGCTGGGTAATAATCTGCACCTCCACCTGGGTAGGGATGTAAGGAATACTGTCTTGCGGCAGGTCCTTGAAATAGCGGCGCACCTCGGCAGGGGTAATTTTAATCTCTCCGACCAGTTTCTGCTGCATCTTCTGCACCTTCAAACCTTCGCGGGCATTGTCGCGCAACGTTTCGCGAATCTGACTGGAAGTCTTATTGAAGTATTCCTCCATCTTCTCGCGCGAACCGATGTTGGCGATGTACATGTTCGTCATATAGTCCACACGCTGGATAACTTCAGACTCGGATACCTCGATACTATCGAGCGCAGCCTGATGAAGGAACAACTTCTGCACGGCTATTTCCTCCGGTATCACGCAATAAGGATCACGGTCAAATTTACGATTTTCATATATGGCATTCATGCGTGCCTCCTCTACTTCGGACTTCAGTATAGCCTCGTCACCTACTACCCACACTACCTCGTCAATCACGTTGTCTTGTCCATAAACGGTAGAACCGGCTAATAGCGTCAAGGCAAATAAAATTACAAGCTTAAAGTTCATACACTTTTTCATTCTTGGTGTCTTATTCTAAATAATATTTAATCTTATCTCTTTTCACCGCCCGCTGGTATAAGTCGTCTTTTACCTGCTTCATAAATTCCACCTGCTTCACGTTCAGCAGCATGTCCTTTACCTGGGTGCGGGCAAACTCATAAGGTTCCTGCTCCCCCACCGGGCGATAATCGCTCACATTCAAAAAATAGTAGAAAGCCGTATCCTTTAGCTCCACATGGCGGTTCTTGTCCAGATATCCTTCTACATCGGGCACCTTCAGCGGCATTACATCCAGCATCTCCGATACCGGCACCCATTTGTCATAGAAGTACTCATACTTCACGGCATTCTGCAAACTGTACTTCTCCAGATGCTCTACGGCTTCACGGGTTTCCGACTTGTACCAACGCCGGACGTTGGCCAATTGCGGAGCCGTCAAAGGCACCTTGATAAACAAGCCTTTCATCAACGGACGTTCCACCTTAAAGAGCGCTTGGTTCTTTTCGTAGTACTCCGTCAATTCTTGTTCTGAAATCTCCTCTGATAGCCGTTGATGTATTAAAGCCTGTTGGTAAGTATGCATTATCAATGCCTTGCGATAATTCTCTACAAGTTTATCTATTTCCTCGTTGTTGGGGATATTGCTCTGTGCCTTGTCGTACAGCAAAATATCTTCCACCCAATTACGGATATAATGTTCTGCAAACAACAAACTGTCGTCCTTGGACAAACCGGCAGGAAGTACCGATTGCAAATCTTCCCGGTAAAGGAAATTGCCGTCCAACTCCACTAACGGTGTCCGCCCTTTGTGGTCGTACTGCTCGCTGCACGCCGCACAGAGAAGGAAAATCAAAAGCCCCAAGCAGGTTGTTCGCATCACCAACTGATATTTACTTTGTTTTGAGGTACGAAGATAGTGTTTTAATCGGTTGCATCATTGATTATTAACGGTTTTTAAAACCTCTTGGTCAATTTCAACCTTACCGGCAGCACGCAATTTTGCCATCCAAGACTTTTCCAAATGGTTCTGATAGTCGGCTGCAAGCTGCCTGCGCACCTCCTGATATTCATTCGGCCCTTTCTGCTTTTCGCCTAAAACAGCGGTAAAAGGGAATGACAAAACCGGAGCTGCGTCCTTGCCTTTAAAGACCAGATCGTCTACATAAGCATTATCGCCGGGAGCAAACAATCCTTGTTCGGCTTGTACCTTTGGTTCGGAGCCAGCATTGAAAGTCAGACGGATGGCATCCATCCACTCGTCTTCCGGAAGTTGCTTCAGGAACTTACGTACCTGCTTTGCCACACGTTTGGTAACACAATGCAGTACAATGCCTCTATAGCGTGGCTTTTCCCAATGATAATCCGAGCGATGTGCTTCAAAATAGGCTTTCAGCCCGGCCTCATCCGACGCACTGCGTTCGCCCATCTCACGTTTCGTGATTTCAGCAAGCAGCAGAGCGTCGCGGTGCTCCTGCACCAGTTGGCGGAACTCAGGATATTTCTGTTCCAGACGGGTATTCTCATAATCAAGGACCGACTTCGTGATGAAACCGTCCAACTGCCGGCGTACCCCTTCGGGGTGGGCAGCAGCAAAACGTGCAAAGTCTTTTCCGGTATATGCTTTATCGCCCAGTGTAAACAATGTTCGGGTAGTGCTCCCTTTAGACACCAGTTCATCGATGCCTGCTTTATCCGGCGTATAGTGATACTCCTCTTTCAGCTTTCCGACCAGCGCCTGTGTACCTTTATCCATTTCATAACGGTGCGTCTGGCGACGGATGATGTCGCTCTTCACTTCCTCAAAAGGCGGCAATTCTTTCTGCTCAAGGACTTTGACGATATGGATGCCCTGGGGAGTAAAGAACGGACGTGAAATCTCTCCGGCCTTCAAGCCGAAAGCTACGTCTTCGAACTCCACAGGTGTCTGCAACCGACTCACCCAGAAGGGCTCTTTCTCATCGGAGAATAACTTGACGCATGCGTCGAAACGCGTTCCGGTGCCGTCTTGCCGGAGTGCCGCATAAATAGAATCCATCCTGGATTCGGCTTCACGCAACGCATGGCTGGTAACATTCTGAGGGAGGTATTTAAAGATATGCTGTACACGTACTTGCCCCGTACGCTGGCCGGATTTCATTTTATCGTAGGATTGCCGGGCAGCACGCTCCGCAGCTTCTTCATCCGTCAGATAAGACTTCAGCAACTGACGGCGGTAATCATCCAACTCTTCCCGGAAAGCACGGGTGGTATCGATTCCGGCAGCTTCAGCAGCCGCAACTTTCAGTTTGGAGTTCACAAACAAATCGACATAATTGTTCAATGCCTTACGATCCGCATTGGCAGAGGGATTGTCATTATGATATGCACGCTCAAACTCCGAGCGAAGAATTTCTTTTCCATTGATGCGCATCAGCACCGGGTCGTGTTGCGCCGAAGCCGCCAATCCGAACCAAAGAAGGGTAAAGGTGAAAAACAGTCTAACCATAAACATCATACATCCTATTTATTTGTATGCCCGTGCAAATATAAACAAAATGCCCGGAAAGAGGCTATCTCTTCTCGGGCATTCACTTTTATTTTGTTACTATTTTACTCAGGACGGCTGTAATTAGGTGCCTCGCTGGTAATGGCTACATCGTGCGGATGACTTTCCAGTACACCGGCATTTGTGATGCGGGTAAACTTGGCATCGTGCAGCTTCTCAATGTTAGCAGCACCGCAATATCCCATGCCGGCACGCAAGCCACCGGTCAACTGATAAATCACCTCATACAAAGTTCCTTTATAAGGCACGCGGGCAGCAATGCCTTCGGGTACCAGTTTCTTCACATCGCTCGTGCTGCTCTGGAAGTAGCGGTCTTTGGAACCATGTTCCATCGCTTCCAAAGAGCCCATGCCGCGATATGACTTGAACTTACGGCCATTGAAGATAATCGTTTCACCCGGAGATTCTTCCGTTCCGGCAACCAGCGAACCGATCATTACACTGTAACCACCGGCAGCCAAAGCCTTCACAACATCGCCCGAATAGCGCAGACCACCATCGGCAATCAAAGGAACTCCAGTACCTTTCAATGCTTTTGCCACATCGTATACGGCAGAAAGCTGGGGAACACCTACACCGGCAACCACACGGGTTGTACAGATAGAACCCGGGCCGATACCTACCTTCACACCATCAGCACCGGCTTCGACCAATGCTTTTGCAGCTTCTCCGGTAGCAATATTACCTACCACAATATCAATATTCGGGAAACGCTTCTTAGCTTCCTTCAGTTTCTCAATCACATAGACAGAGTGTCCGTGAGCCGTATCAATTACGATAGCATCTGCTCCGGCATCTACCAATGCCTGCATACGAATCAGCGTATCATCCGTTACACCCACTCCGGCAGCAACACGAAGGCGCCCTTTGCTGTCTTTACAAGCCATCGGTTTGTCCTTAGCTTTGGTAATGTCTTTATAGGTAATCAAGCCTACCAGTTTGTTTTCCTTATCCACTACCGGGAGTTTCTCAATCTTGTGCTCCTGCAGGATTTGTGCGGCAGCCTCCAAGTCCGTAGTCTGATTTGTAGTAACGATGTTTTCTTTCGTCATCACTTCATCGATACGTTTGCTGTGTTCTTTTTCGAAACGGAGGTCACGATTGGTGACAATCCCCACCAAGTATCTTTCATCATCTACCACCGGAATGCCACCGATTTTATATTCAGCCATCAAGGCCAGGGCATCTGCCACGGTAGAACCTCTCTTAATAGTCACCGGGTCGTAAATCATACCGTTCTCCGCACGCTTCACAATGGCCACCTGACGTGCCTGTTCTTCAATAGACATATTCTTATGGATCACACCGATACCACCTTCACGGGCAATGGCAATAGCCATTTTCGCTTCGGTAACCGTATCCATGGCAGCCGTCACAAAAGGAATTTTTAACTCAATGTTTCTTGAAAACTTTGTCGAGAGATCGACAGTGCGCGGTAAAACTTCAGAATAAGCGGGGATCAACAATACGTCGTCGTAAGTTAACCCATCCATTACAATCTTATCAGCAATAAATGACATAGGGCTATGCGTTTAAAATTTATTGCGTGCAAATATACGCTTTTTATTCAAGACAGGAAAAGCTATGAATACTTTTTTGTATATAAAATAGTAACTACTCCATTTTGCAGTACCACTGTTACACTTCGCAGCGTCACTGCAACATATTTGCAGCATCACTGCAATACCCGTGCAGCGTTACTGCAACACATTTGCAGCATCGCTGCAACACCTTTGCAGAACCTTGCAATAATACATGCTTTGTTTCGCTGATGGGTATCCTTCATATTGAAGTCAGGCTCAATCAATCCTCCTTAATAGGTATTATTCAAGTACTCTTGCGTCTGCTCGGGATGTCGGCTCATACGCAAGCGCCACACCAGCTCCTGCATATTCACTACCCGGAAGCGTTCATCGAGCTGCTCGGCGCACATTTTGGCGGCGCCGGCTCCCCGGATGCCTCCGAAATGACTCCAAGCATGTACACACACTGCCGAGAAGCTTTCTTCCTGCGCCCCGGCTTTCAGCTTGGAGGCAATGGCCGACGGGGAGCCTTCGTACTCGTGCACCCGGTCCCAGATGGAGTACTTGGTAGTGATGACGGGAATATCATAACCCGCTTTGTTCGTCACCCAGAACACCTCGCCTTCGCCCCCGGCGTAGGGGGAATACTGCAAAGCAATGATGCCTTCCAACTGGTCGTTGGCATCGGCATAAGCCTGAAAAGCCTCTTTGGCTGCATCCGACTTTACGTCCATAGCCATTACACCCAGCAACCTGACACGATGCCGGCGCATGTGGGCTGCCAGACGTTCGGCCACGACTTGCAGATTCTCCGCGCGATGCCCGTTACGGCTGTATGTATCTACATAATAGTAACCGCCGCCCAACGTCTCCATCACAGAGCAATTGCGGGGTTGCCGATTCATCAGGGACTTCAGCCAGACAGGCGCCATCATGGCAAGCGTAGACACCGGAAGCCCGTAGGTCATGCTGACTTCGTCAGCCTCGGGCACATTATAGTAATCGGGAGCAAAGTTCTGCATCATCCACTGTATGTTGTCGCCATCGGAAAGAAAGAAGGAAACATAGTTCTTCTTCTCGCCGAAATTCAGAGAGCGGGGATCGATGACTTTTGCCAAGGCCGATTCTTGCCGCTCCGTATAGAGCAAAGAAGTAAGGGAATGGTTGTAACTCCAATCGCAAGGCACCATGGGGTGGCCGCTCTCGGACACAGGGCCTACGAACTCATCTTCGCCTACATTCTGTTCCCAACCGAATACGGGTGCATTCGGCTTCAGCCATGCCAGTATCTCCTTCAGCAGTTGCGTGTTCTTCTCCTGAGGAGGAGACTGGGAGCTTCTGTTCAGATTGAGGACAAACAGGCGGTTCTTAATGGCAAACTCGCGTAACTCGCCCGTCAGGGCGGGCATGATGACCAGGGCTTCGTTGCTGCACTGATCCTTAAACTCTGCCCAGGCATCGGCCGTAGTCTTTGCCGTAGCGTCGTACTTCATCCTGTAGCCCGCTGCTTCATAATAATCCTTATCGCGCACGTCTACAATGATGGCATTACAGACGTGTGAAGCCACAGCGGCCACAACGGCACTCTCCGGATTGTTCCTCACATCCGTCAGCACATAGCCGTCGAACAAGTTCTTCAGTTGGACGGCCATACCATCGGATGGCGCATAGGTGTTGCAAGCCAGTTCAAGCCCGTTCTGCATACCTTGCTTATGGACTCCCATGTCTTCCAAAGCCTGTTCGGAAAGTTCATAGGAATCTCTCCTGTCGCGATCGTACAGCCAAACGGCTATTTTGCTTTTACCCTCATCTACAGCACGATTGGCCAAACCGGCCAAAGACTGGCACAGCAGGTGGTATTGCAATCCGCGCATTTTGTCTGTCTCGTCCACACTGTTACGGCTACTCACAGAAATCACCCCCGTGCAAGCCCAATACCGCGCCGGCTTAACCTTCATTTCGGGCACGTAGTACTCCTCTTTATCTGCAGCCGCCATCTTCAAGCCACTGAGAAGCAACAAGAAACATATAAAAAATCTCATAGTCTGAATTGATAAAAAAGGTCTCTTCCCTCTGCAAGGGAGAGAAGAGACACTATAAAAAAACTCCTATTGAAAATATAAACCGGTCTATGAACTACAACTGTACTTCAAATACCGAAGAATAATTATACTTGGCTTGTACCCCTTCGCCCAAGTCCTTCGGCAAAGCACCGATACGGAAGAAGTACTTCTGTCCGGCCTTCAGCTTCTTGCCTTCGTCGGAATTCAGGTCTAAAGTCAAGGTAAATACTTTACCGGCGTTTTGGCTATTGCTCTCAAAGTTGATATCATCTCCTTCGATATTAGTCTCTATACGCGCCAGGTTGAAAGAATTGGATGGGTTCTTGTCCGACTGGGCAAACAAAGCAATCTTCTCGGCCTTGCCCACCTTGTGTCCATACTGCAACTTGAAGGTAGCCACGATGGCATTATTCTCTTTCTTCACAGCTGCCTCTCTGATACGGATGTTCGGAATCACCCTGAAATCGAGCTGATTTTCTCCCTTGTGGAACCGGTAACCTTTAATCGTATCCAGCTTCACGAAGTTTCCGTTGTTCATAATGACATCATACGTACCGGAGAAAACAAGATTGTTCCTGTACTCTCCGCTCACCATGAGCTTCCATTGCTGCACCTTGCGAATGGCATAACCATACTCTATGACCTGCACGGTGGCTGCATCGCCGCTCGTACCGATTTCCTGCTGAATCAGTTCGTCTGTTTCCGCATCAATCACCGCACCGTATACTTGTGCATCCGGGCCATCAAAATTATCAAGTTCGCAGCTTCCCATGATGAGTGCTGCGCCGATCCCGGCTATCATGTATTTTATCTTTCTCATATTCTGTAGTAATTAAAAAGATTAAGGATTCTGAATCATTTGGTTAATTGCATTACGCGGCACATCTTCGTAGTATTCGGAGATGGAATAATTATTAGGACCGTTCAGGCTTGCACCCATTGTGGTTTTACGCACAAAGATCATCGAAGGATTGTCATCGCGCAAATCCAGCATCGGAACCAGAATGTCATGAGAGAAGTTGTTCATGATTGTGTGCAGTACTCTCCAACGACGCAAGTCCCAGATACGGATGTTCTCGAAAGCAAGTTCCACAAAGCGTTCGTTTCTGACGTTCTCTCTTGTCAAGTCGATTTCATTTGTATGAGCAGCCCTTCTGCGGACATCATTCAGTGCCTTAACGGCAGCCGCCCTATCACCCAGTCCACTCTCGAACACAGCTTCCGCGTAGTTCAACAGAACTTCTGCATAGCGGAATACGATGTAATCCAGCGTAGTCTTATGGTATTGCGCCGGCATGCTTTCGCTAATCATCTTCCTCATCAGGAAGCCCGACATGGAATGAGTACCGTCGCCCGGCCAGAAACCGGAAACCTGATGCTTCTCACCGCCCAGGGAATAGTAAGTCTTACCGTCTTTCCCGGTCACTGTAGCCGGTACACGATACATTTCGGTGCCGTCCGGCTCAATCACACCACCTTGCATCACAATCTTAGTACCTTTCCATTCCGTACCGGGCAGGATGATGGAAGCCCACAGACGGGCATCTTTCGCCTTCTTCTCGTCGCCATAGGCCACGCCGTTGAACAAGTCGTAAGGAGTATCTTTGTTCACCTTGATGTAGTCATTATAGCCATTATCAAAACCTGCATTGGAGAAGTTGTCGTTGACACGCGTCTTCACTTTGGCATCCGAGCGGACACCCGGAGCGTCGGTATAGTCCTCATAAGCATCTACCAGGTTAAGGGCGGGAGACATTTTGCCTTGTCCCTGTGTCTGATAAGGTTCGATAAAGTAGTTCAGACTGCTGGCAAACTCGGAACCCTCTTTCACGATACCTTTAATGAAGATAGCTTCGCCATCGGTCTGATTCGGGTTAATAAAGATACTGCGATAGTTCTCTTCCGCTTCCTTCGGATTGGCAGGATTGGGTTTATAGAGTTTGTGGTTCGATTCGGTCATGATGGCCCAGGAAGCATCGATGCAATGCTGGTAGAAATAAGCAGCGTCAGTGGGCTTCATTCCGGCAAGCCCCTTCGTTACAGCCTCTCCTTCCATCGGTGCCAGTTCGCCGAACTTTGCAATAGAAGCGGCATATAGAGCTGCACGTGACTTCAAAGCCAACGCAGCCCATTTGGTTGCCCGTCTGTCCGAACGCTCCGACGGAAGTTGCGCGGCGGCAAGGTCGCATTGCTGCATCACATAGTCCCACGTATCGAACTCTGTACTGCGCGGAACGACCAGAGCACCAGGATTGGCCGGGTCATACTCCTGCAGTTCCTTGATAAGAGGAACTCCACCGAACTTTTCGGCCAGGTAGAAATAGACATAAGCAGTCATAAATGCAGCCTCTCCCTCCAACTCTTTCTTTTCACTATCGCGGATGTCCAGTGTAGGGATGATGCTTTTCAGCAAATTGATGTTGCGAAGCGTTTCATATCCATGATTAAAGTAATCTGCACGGATAACGTAGCCCGGAGATTGTTCGCCCCACTGGCTCTGAACAGCTTCTTCACAGATATTGGCATACCACAGCAGACCGATGTTTCCGGTAGGGTTATTGAAACCGCCTTCGCCACTGGTACCCGGCATGAACATATAGTCCTCGATGGGCAAATCGCGATAAATAGTCGCCATAAAAGCTTTGGCGCCGTTAGGGTTGTTGAACAGCTCATTAGGAGTCAACTTATTATTAGGTTCAATGTCCAGCAAGCCCGTACATGACGTAAATACAGCCGAAAGAGCTATTATCAAGTAATATTTTATATTTTTCATATCCAATGTGTTTTAATATTAGAAGCTGACATTTACACCGAAGTTGATTGAAGAAGACAGAGGATAGTTCATCATACGGTTATCCTGTCCGGCGGTTTTCTCCGGGTCCAGCTTCAAGTCTTTCTTCAGATAAGAATCACAGAATGTGAAGATGTTATACGCATTGACGTACACACGCAGATGCTCCAAACCGACATGGGTGATCCAGCGTTGCGGCAGGGTATAACCTACTTCTATACTCTTCAGGCGGAGATAGCTTCCATCCACCGTATTCCGGTCTGTCTCCTGTGCGTTGTTACCCATCGGGTTGTAGTTGGCTACACGGGCAGAGGGGAATCTTCCCGGAATCCATGCACTGTTCGCATCGAACGGGTCTTCCCTGTGCCATCTGTCATACAGGTAAGCGGATGAGTTACCTTCCCAAGGGGCATAATTACGTAAGTTGTCGGGTATCTGGATAGAATAGCATGAGGCTCCCTGGAACAAAGCCATAAAGTCGAACCATTTCCATCCGGCAGTCAGCGTGATACCATAGTTCAGAGCCGGCATATTCAGACCATAGAATTTGGGCTTCAAGTCATTGCCATCGATATAACCGTCGCCATTCACGTCTTTCAGATAATAGTCGCCCGGCAGAATCATAGTGTTACCTCTGTCTCCGCTTTGTACGGGTGCATTATAAATCTGGTCGTAGTTCTGGAACTGGCCTGCGGTGGTATATCCCCAGCCGATGCCGTTCCACCGGCCTTCAGTAGCCGCTCTCCATACATCCCAACTGCTTTCGTATTCACCATGTATCTGGCGGGTCATCTTGCTACGGGCGAAGTTGAAGTTTCCCTGTACACCATACGAAACCTCTCCAATCTTATTCCGATGTCCAAGAGTAAATTCAATACCTTCCGTACGGTCGGCATTCAGATTCTCCTCGGGAAGGGAAGCACCGAAGGTATTGGTCAGCTGACTGCCTCTGGTAGCCAGCAGGCCGTCGCGGTCGCGGCGATAAACATCGAATGTAAAGTCCAGCAAGCCATCCCACAAGGTTACGTCCATACCAAGGTCATAGGTGCGCGTCGTAATCCAGGTAAGGTTCTTGTTGATAAGTGCCGGAGTGAGGACTCCATTGGTCTGTACACCGTCAACAAATTCATATCCCTTCGAGCCCATCGTGAAGCCTTCGATAAATTGGAATTCATTACCTGCGTCGATACCGGTTTCTCCATAGGAAGCTCTTAACTTAAGATTGCTGACAAACGGTATATTATCTTTGATAAAAGACTCTTCAGACAGTCTCCAACCGGCACTTACTACCGGGAAGAAGCCCCAGCGTTTGCCCGGTGCATAACGGTAGGAACCATTGTAACGGAAAGCTCCTTCCAGCAAATACTTACTTTTATAATCGTAGTTCAGACGTCCCAAATAAGAGATATTAGCCGTTTCGCCATAACTGCCTGAATTCTGGATATTGCTTTGGGAACCCAAGTCCAGAATCGGTTTGGAATAAATCTCATATTCACGGGTAGCAGACATATTATCATTCCAACCGTGGTTCATCTCGTATGTAGCCATCAAAGAGATATTATGGTCTTGTGCAATAGTAGTGCTGTAGGATAACTGAGCCTGAATATTAAGGTTGTTACCATTATTCACACTCACGTACAAACTACTCGGATCATTGATCGTTTTTGATACATCATACGCACCGCTCTGTGAATTATAGCTGTAAAGTTGGTAAAGCTTTCTTTCGTGTGACGTACGGCTATCATTAGCATCATAAGAAGCCATCAGCTTAGCTTTCAAGCCTTTTACCCAAGGGACATCATAGGTCAATGATGCGGATGACTGCAAACTGCGTCCTCTGCTCGTATTCAGACCTGTCAAGTCACCATTCATTCCAGCCACCGGGTTATCCAGGAAAGGATAAGCTGCATTGTAATATTCGGAATTATTATTAGCATACACTCCCGACGTCGGTCGCATCAATGTTGACTTGAACAACAAGTCGAAGATTCCCTGAATGGGAGCATGCGTCATATCATATCTTCCGGACACGTTGACTTCTGCCTTGAGGTACTTGGACAACTGGGCTGTAAAGTTACTGCGCATGGTGTATCTCTCGTAGTTGAAGTCGCCTCCTCTTGTCAAGTCACCATCGTGGGCGTAACCGAAGCTGGCATAATAGGTCATCTTATCACTACCGCCTTCTACTGAAAGGGTATGTTGCTGGCTGCCTGCACTATTTTTGAACACCGCATCCAGCCAGTCCGTACTTTCGTAACCGGCACCTCCTGCTTGCCATTTGGCAAGTTCCTCCGGAGTGATATTAGGTCCCGTACCGGCATTCATTGAAAGCTCGTTAGAGATTTCCGTGTATTGCGCAGCATTCATAACCTTCATCATAGAAGTCGGGAAGATAGCCGTAAACGAACCGTTATAATTGAAACGTGCCTTTCCTTTTCTTCCTTTCTTTGTGGTAATGATTACCACACCATTGGCGGCATTCATACCATAGATAGCTGCAGCACCGTCTTTAAGAACAGAGATGTTTTCAATGTCTTCCGGATTCATACGCTGAAACTCAGATCCACCGTCACCACTGTCACGGACTACTCCGTCAATAACATACAACGGACTGCCAAAGCCACGTATCTGTACCATGGAGCTGAATGAACCCGGCTGACCGTCCTGCTGGCGGATTTGCACACCGGCAATCTTTCCTTGCAGGCTCTGTGCAACACTGGTACTTTTGGTGCTCAGCACCTTTTCACCACTAAGAGTAGAGATGGCTCCTGTCAGCGTTTGCTTTTTCTGGGTACCGTATCCCACAACTACGACTTCGCCCAAAACAGCTTCATCCTCTTTCAGTATCACTCTAATAGGATTTTCACTCCCTACCTTGATCTCCTGAGTCTGGAAACCGATATAAGATATCTGAAGAACAGCATTCTTCTCCAGGTTTTGCAATACAAACTCACCGGACAGGTCTGCCACAGCATTCTTATTATTAGCTCCTTTCACCACAACAGTTGCACCAACCAACGGATTGCCTTCCTGGTCAATCACTTGCCCTTTAAATTGTGCATGTTGTGCATATGCCATTGTAGTACACAATAACATGATGCACCCTAACAGGGTACGTGCTAAATGATTCATGTGTTTTATCATATTAACAAAAGATTTTAACTATACAATTACATAAAAATTCTCTGGATATTGCGTATCCAACTTTGCAGTGGATACGGTGTGGGGTCTCATTTCATCTTCTCTCTTAACATAGGCATTCTATTTTAGGGTTAACATTCTTATTTTATTGTTACGTAACGAAAGTCTTGTTTATCCGCCTGCGGAAGCACAGGGGCTTCCAGGCGGTTGTCGATAATACGGTCCCAATACGAACTCAAATCCAATATCTTTCCCTCTTCAACTACAAATTCTTTAATTTCAATTTGTCTCTTTTCGCAGGAAGGAAGTCCGGCAGGTTCCGATATCACTTTATTGAAGGAGATTCGTTCCTTACCATACTTCTTCGTAATTCTGAAAGTGATGGACTTCGTTTGAGGATCGGCAGTCAGCACTCCCCAGAAGTTCGGATAGAACAGAGGGATATTGACTGCCTCGTCATCGGTTACAACAGGAGCAAGACGCAATTCCTTCCGGGGAATATTGACACCGGCACCAGCCAGCACGTCGGTAGAGAACCAAGTTACCGGAGCCGTCATATAGGTTATATCACTGGGATTCCATAAGTTCTGTGTCCATGTCCAGCCTTTGCGCAAGTGCACCAGCTGGATATGCTTCATGATGTCCATAGCATCGTCGTAGAATCCGGCCTGCATACCGGCCAGGGCTGTATAGCTTTCCAAGTAGAAAGGCCAGCATTGTGAACCTCTGTTATCGATACCCCGGTTCAGATTAATATCCCACACCTTGTTGGCATAATAATCGGGAGACTTGGAAAGAGATATTTTGCACTGGGATACAATGGATGCTTTCACAATATCCATCGGGTAAACATCTCCCCATCCACAATAGCGGCTCAGGAACTGACCTGCCAACTGACCGGTAAACAACACATTATCCAGCCTTTTGGAACCATCCGGTTCACAACCATAAGCAAAGAAACGTCCGTTCCACAATTTCTGAATAGCTTCTTTCTGTGAGGTGGCAAACTGCTGCTGCGCCTGTTCTACAATTGTTTTGTCTCCAACCGCTTCTCCTACAGCTTCATAAGCTTTCAGCGTAGCCAGCCATACACCTGCATAATAAGAATACAAGGGAGGATGAGAAAAATCGTCATAAGTAGTGGGGCCGACAGGAATCGTACTACCCGCAGGCATGCGGCCATACAGAAACTTCATGGCACGCTTAATGCCCGTCAGGTGTTTCTTCAGATACTCGGTATCGCCGGTCTGCTCATAATCCTTCACGAGTTGGATAATCCAACCGGAAGCATTGTCCAGCATCCACCCCTTCTCGGTCGGTACACGTCCGCCGATAGTGCCCATACCTACATAGTAATGTCCGATAAAGTGGAGTATATATCCTTCCGGGTCCATAGCATCTGCAAAAATATCCATCTCCGAACGGTCCAGTTGGGTAAAGAATTTCTGATAGAAGGGATGTGAACTCAGACGTTGGTCCATTGTTCCGGCAAAGCCACCCATAGCTCCTTCGTTGACCATGACATCACCTCCTTTGGTAAGCACCATATTGGTATAAATGACGTATCCGCTATTGATCAATTTGAATTTATACCAATCCGGAAGGGTACTTTCAAGAACCGGCTTCTGCCATTCCGTAGTTTGCCGGGCTATTCTTGCTCTGTTGGAGGCAGCATAGCTCAACATAGCATCCATGGTCTTGAAATAATTATGATAGTACTTATTATAATCGGCTCCACACGGCCAGTAGCTACCTATCGGAGCAACTGCCGCATCAATATGAAGTTCGGGAGCATACCAAGCAAGCATAAAACGGATTGTTTTCTTTTGTCCGGCTTTTAGCTGTGTCTTAACAGCCAGTACGGATGCGGAAGAGGACTGTGACTGCTCTGTCAACACCTCCTTAGCAGGCAGCAAAGTAAATTCCCCGTTTGTTCGGAACTGTTCCCATGCATCGGAATTGGCAGAGCAGGAAGGAAGATAAGATACGTTCTTTTCACCTTCTACTGCAACCACAACCTGGTTCACATAATTCTGGAAAGTCAGCTTACGAGGTTGCAGACTGCCCGCAGCATATTGTATCAGCCCTTTCAGGGTTTCCAACTGATAGGGTTCCACATAAGTTTTAGCCTTTTCGCGCAAGGGCCAGTTTTCTCCATTATTTATATTAGCTCTTCCTTCGCTCAATAACTGACCGTTATCAAACCCGTCCAAACTTCTCGGGTCACTGAACAGTCCGATGAAATCTTCCCAAGAGAAAGCCAGTGCAGCCTCCATATCTTCCTGAGATAACAGATCGACCTCAAACCATACTACCGGCAAAGAAGAATCCTTCACATTGTGCGGCACCAACCCTGAATAGGCACGGATAACGGGCGCCACCTTCAGATTATTATTTTCATAACTCAGCTCCGCCGTGGGAAACAAACCTTTATATTGAGTATGTTCCACCCCTTTCATTCCATACAGAGTACGGTGGTCTCTGACCAGGCGGACAGCTTCCTGTTCGTCGCCCTTACGTGTCCACAAAGAAAAGAAAGAATATTCCGAGCGCTTTATAGGAGTATGGATATTGTTTATTCCTATTCTGGTGAACTTGCCACTCGGGGCAAAATTAATATTACCTACCCCGATACCTCCCAATGGCACTCCACTTGTGTCTTCATGGTCTTTTAATGAAAGGTAGTCATAATTGGTTTCTCCACCTAACACTCCACTTTGAAGGTTGAACTTTGTGTTAGCCTCGTCGACACCATAATTGTTTTGATTTTCTTCCTGCCCGTGTAAAGCAAATACTCCTGCGAGGCAAAAAGCTAAAGAAACAAAGGTTCTTTTACTCATACATGTGTTTTTTAAGATTAATAATAGAAGTTATGAATCTGTTCTACTTTCGTTATCGCTACGAAAGCAAAAATAGATGCTGATAGATTACAATAGCGATTACATCAGGGTTAATCGGAGGTTAATTCTAAGAGTTATTTCATTAATTACCTGGTTAATCAAGCAATTTCATGCTCTATGACATAAAAAAGTGAGCATAAAAAAAGGTCTCAAAGATAGAGACCTGCAATTGAAGGTAATCCGCCCTGCCTTTTCAATTATTGAAAGTTCATCCTTAAATCATTGTGAATAATATCAGAGTAAGAATGCGGATAGTTATTCCCCATGCTTTTACTATATTCTGCAATATATAAATAGTATTTCTTCATGGCCTGATCCTCTTTCTTTAGTTTATGATAAGCATTCAGCAAATACCATAAAGCTGTATCACTTAAAGAATCGAACCTCAACCAAATCTCTGCCGATTGAACCACCTGCTCGTACGCACCTTTGGTGTACAGGTTGTTCAGTTCGATCATCAATATTTTGTGCAGCTCATATTCCTGTTCACTCTTAAAGCTGTCGAACATGGATTCATCAACTGACTTCAGAAATTTCCCACGTGATAATATTTCTATTAAGGATTGACTGACTTCCTGCGATGCGTCACTTTGCCTGATTTTATCTATCTGTTCAAGGTATTTCTGGTAATCACAGTAAAAGTTCTCCGACAGTTTGATAGAATAGCGGCTATTAGTATACACCAGTTCAATGCCTTCCAGGTCATCCAATATCTTTCTCAATCTATTTATCGTAACGCCTTTCAGGTTCTTGGCACTGCTTAGTTCTTTCTCAGGCCATAACAACCCGTAGATGTAGGTCGAAGTAATACCTTCTTTATTTCCTATACCGTTTAAAAAAGTAAGCAGGAATAACTGTTTTATTTTGGCACTGAACAGATGGGTTATGTCTCTTCCCTTCTTATCAAGCATTGTGAATTCACCAAACAAGTACAACGCATTGGCCTGTGATGCACTTTTATCTTTAGCTTGAATATGCACACCCTCAAGATCGGATATTGTTTCGGGAATCTGCCGCCCTGCTTTCTTCTTTCTCAGATAAATCACCACAGCTATAATCAACACCAATACTATAACAACAGTTACAAGAACAACCCCTACAGGAAATGTCTCTTTTGCAGAATATAACAACAGCGCATTCTCGGCAATAGCCGGTGCTGCCAAAGAATAAAACCGGGTAACAGAAGACTCACCGCCATGCTCGTCAAACTCTTGCGTGCAACAATAGAACTCCTTCGTTTTATTGTTATAGTAAAGGTTGGCATTCGATAAAATAGCTTTCGATTCCATCGGAATGGAATTGCCCAGCACCTCATAAGAATCATCTTCTAAAGAAAACTTATATAGCTGCAGGTGAGAAGAAGCCTCCTGCATAGGATAGCACAATGTATAGAAAGCCGTCTTGTCGTCGGATAAGAGAAGGTTTCTCACCGGAACAATCTGAGTTCCATGATATGAAAAATCTCGTACTTTCTGTATAGTCGAATCTCTCAGGCTTATTTTATAAAGATCATAATAATATATCTTTCCGAGACTCTGGTCTCCGCTATTATTGCCGGTTCCTCCAAACAACAGCAACTCATCAGAGTTCAAAGCCCCCATAGAAGAGAAAAAACGGGGAGCAACAAAATCTCCTTTCAGATTAACCGTATTCCACGCTTTCCGGTTCAAATCATACACTTCCAAAGTATTGGTGTACTTGCGAGAACCAAAGCCTCCAAAAATGTAAAACTTGTTTTGAATCGTATCCAGATAGGAAGAATGATGATGCCGCTGTGAAGACAAGAATTTATCATCGACCTTCTCTACCTCTCCCGTAAGCACATTCAGAGAGCAGATGGTGCAGGAGTCCAGATGGTTGTCCACTTCATAGATATAGGCAGAATGAGTATCAGGATGATAGAAGTTTGTGCCCAAATACATCTTCATCGGAAGAGGCCGGTGTACGTCACCTTCCCAAATATTCCGGCGTATATCCAAAGTATAAAGAGAGTCTTTATTGAAATAGACAAAATTATCAGATCGGGAATCATAATTATAGCCAGCTGTAGTTTCGGACACTTGCTCGTGAAGCAAATTCCAATAATAAGATTTATTAATCAACCAGATAGGGTTAATTGCTTTTCCACGTACTTTTCCCTGCTTATCGTGTACAGAGGTACCGGTACTTTCATTTAAGGGAAACTCTATTTCCTGGGTAGCATCCGAAATGACTAAGTTCCGAATGGCAAAAGAAGGAATTTCTTCGGAAAACTTACTGCTGCCGAACATGATGGAAGGCGTCATCTCTCCAGGCATGCCCAGCCCTCCTGATTTATATTGCCGCCGGTCAATAGCGAGGCATACCGAATCTGCTTTAAGGAAAAATGATATTTTCACGGGTATCCAGCGCCGGGCACCAAGAGTCTTGTTATGTAAGGTATCTACTATTATACATTCTTTAGCCTCTATATTGAACTTCAGATAACTCCGCTCATCATTATCATAAGAGAATACGAAACTATAGATATCGCTCTTCTCAGTTTTCAAATCTTTTAAACGGAAAATATACCCGAAAGAACCGTAATCCTGAATTGCCAGGTCGTATGAAATAGAGAAGTCTCCTTTAAAGGTCAGAGGATTTTCATCAAATACAGAATAGCTTGTCTTTTGTATGGTTTCAGATTCAAACGTATTGAACTCGATCCCTTGCGCATTGCCTCGCAAGCAAAAAAAACAAAGTAATATTATGAAAAATCCTATTCTTACTCTCATTTTCCTGTCATGTAGTAGTCTATTTATTAATCAGACAAATATAGAATAAAAGAACCGGACTTATGGAAGATAAGCCCGGTTTTAACAAAAATGTATTTTAACTCTTTAGTTCGCCATCTCGGAAATGAACTTAATGCGCACCAAACGGACTTCTTCTTCTGTAAAGTCGTCTCCCAACTCATCCAGCGCATCATCAATCTTATCGGTAGTAGACTCCTTGAAGTAATCGTAGATATCGAGCAGATGATCTTCGTCCATGATGTCCTCCAGGAAATAGTCGATGTTTAACTTAGTTCCGGAATAAACGATAGCCTCTATTTCGTCCAACAGTTCCTCAAACTCGATACCTTTAGACAAAGCGATATCATCCAATGCAACTTTGCGGTCGATAGCCTGGATAATAGCTACTTTCATCTTAGATTTGTTGGCTACAGTACGTACACGCAAGTCCTCCGGACGTTCAATCTCATTTTCCTCGCAATGACGCTTGATGAGTTTACAGAATTCTTCTCCGTAACGCTTCGCCTTGCCGGCGCCTACACCCGGAATATTCTGCAATTCATCCAATGTCACCGGATAAATAGTTGCCATCGCTTCCAAAGAAGGATCCTGGAAGATGACATAAGGAGGAACTTCCAACTTCTTGGATAGCTTTTTACGCAAATCCTTCAGCATAGAATAGAGTGCCGGGTCTACCGCACAGGCGCCACCGCCGCGTGCCGGTGCTTCCTCTTCCACCTCTTCAAAGTCATTGTCTTCTGTAATCTTGAACGACTTTGGATGCTTGAGGAATTTCTTACCTTCCTCCGTCACTTTCAGCAAACCATAATTTTCGACATCTTTACTCAGATAACCGCCGATAAGAGCTTGACGGATAACAGCATTCCATGTTTTGTCTTCTTCGCCCATACCCGAGCCGAACACTTCGAGGTCTTCGTGCAGATGTGCCTGCACTTCCGAAGTTTCTTTACCTTGTATTATGTCTATAATATAGTCCGCTTTAAAATTCTCTTTCACCGCGAGAATAGCTTCAATCACGGTACACAATAATTCCTGAGCTTCCACTTGTTTTTTGGGGTTTAAACAGTTGTCACAATTACCACAATTCTCTTCTGTATACTCTTCACCGAAATAATGAAGCAATGCTTTTCGGCGACATACAGACGATTCGGCATACGCAGCAGTCTCCAGCAGAAGCTGCTTGCCTATTTCCTGCTCTGCCACAGGTTTGCCTTGCATGAACTTTTCGAGCTTCTGCAAGTCCTTGTTGGTATAGAAAGTAATACACTGTCCTTCTCCTCCATCTCTTCCGGCACGTCCGGTCTCCTGATAATATCCTTCCAGACTCTTGGGGATATCATAATGGATCACATAACGTACGTCAGGCTTGTCGATACCCATACCGAAAGCAATGGTAGCCACAATCACATCAATTTTTTCCATCAGGAAGTCATCTTGGTTTTGTGTACGTGTGGCAGAATCCATACCGGCATGATAAGCGCGGGCATTGATGCCGTTTGCCTGCAGGATTTCAGCAAGTTCCTCCACTTTCTTCCGGCTCAGGCAATAGATGATGCCTGATTTCTCGGGATTGTTCTTGATGAACTTGATGATATCCTTATCTACGTTAGTTGTTTTAGGGCGTACCTCATAATAGAGGTTCGGACGGTTGAATGACGACTTGAACACCTGCGCATCCACCATACCCAGGTTCTTCTGGATATCATGCTGTACCTTAGGCGTAGCAGTCGCAGTCAACGCTATCAACGGAGCTTTTCCAATTTCATTGATAATAGGACGGATACGGCGATATTCCGGACGGAAGTCATGCCCCCACTCAGAGATACAGTGGGCTTCGTCTACGGCATAGAAAGAGATCTTTACCGTCTTCAGAAATTCCACGTTCTCCTCTTTCGTCAACGATTCCGGAGCTACATAAAGTAACTTCGTTTTACCACTGATGATATCGGACCTGACCTGATCTATCGCACCTTTATTCAAGGAAGAATTGATGAAATGAGCTATTCCATCTTCCTCACTGAAGTTACGCATCGCGTCGACCTGGTTCTTCATCAAAGCAATCAGAGGAGAGATTACAATAGCCGTGCCTTCCATCATTAAAGAAGGTAACTGGTAGCATAAGGACTTACCTCCACCAGTAGGCATCAACACGAAAGTATCGTTACCTGCCAACAGATTCTGTATGATTGCTTCCTGATTTCCTTTAAAAGTGTCGAACCCGAAGTATTTCTTCAGCTGGTCTGTCAAATTAGTCTTCTTCCCTGCCATGATTCATTAGGTTGTTGTTTATTGAGTTAACTTTAAATAGTTGCCCTTCGGTATATCTTCGAATGAAGAGCTCTAACAAAGTTATAAACAACTTCTTAAATTTCAAGCATAATCCGCCGAATATTTTCAATAAAAAACAAAAAAGTCGGTTTCACTCTGTATTACCATCTGATTTTAAGCACTTTGTAGTCTTGCCATATTTGCTTTTTCAAGTTGGCGTTTTGCGTAATCCAGTGTCACCACAAAGCTATCTTTGTGTTCGGACGGGATTTCGAACATAACATCCATCATGATTGTCTCCACAATAGAGCGTAAACCACGGGCACCCAACTTGTATTCAATCGCTTTATCAACGATATATTCAAATACAGCATCTTCAAAAGTAAGCTTCACATGATCCATTTCAAACAGCTTGATGTATTGCTTGATAATAGAGTTCTTCGGCTCCGTGAGAATAGCACGCAGTGCTGCGCGGTCCAAAGGATTCAAATAGGTCAATACCGGAAGACGGCCGATGATTTCGGGTATCAGTCCGAATGCCTTCAAATCCTGAGGAGCAATGTATTGCATCATATTATTCTTATCGATAACAGCCGTATTGCGTACAGCGCTATATCCCACCACATGGGTGTTCAGGCGTTGGGCAATCTTCTTCTCGATGCCATCAAAAGCACCGCCGCAAATGAACAGAATATTCTTGGTATTTACCGGAATCATCTTCTGGTCAGGGTGCTTACGTCCACCTTGTGGCGGAACGTTTACCACTGAACCTTCCAGAAGTTTCAGCAATCCTTGCTGTACACCTTCACCGCTCACATCACGGGTGATAGACGGATTATCGCTCTTACGGGCAATCTTGTCTATTTCGTCAATGAACACAATACCTTGTTCGGCTTCGGGTACATTGTAATCTGCCACCTGCAACAGACGGGTCAGAATACTCTCAATATCCTCACCCACGTAACCGGCTTCGGTCAACACCGTTGCATCTACAATCGTAAAAGGTACATGCAGCAGTTTGGCGATGGTACGTGCCAGCAACGTCTTACCCGTACCTGTACTACCTACCATAATAATATTGGATTTTTCAATTTCCACATCATCTCCACCGTCTTTCTGGAGCAGACGCTTATAATGGTTGTACACCGATACCGACAAGAAACGTTTGGCGTCATCCTGACCAATGACATACTGATCAAGAAAATCCTTAATCTCTACGGGTTTAGGAAGTTCTTCCAGATTCAGCTTCGTGGCACCGCCCTTTTTGTTCGCCCCCAAGGCCTCTTGAGTAATCTCATAGGCCTGGGTAGCACAACTATCACAGATGTAACCGTTCATCCCCGTAATGAGGAAACCGACTTCATCTTCAGAGCGTCCGCAGAAACTGCATCTGTTTTTATTCTTTCTTGAATCTGCCATATTTATTTTTTAATCAACACTTCATCTACCATACCATATTCTTTGGCTTCCTGAGCCGTCATCCAATAGTCACGGTCTGAATCAGCCCATACCTTGTCGAAAGGAGTATGAGAATGGTCGGCGATAATAGTATAAAGTTCTTTCTTCAACTTCTGGATTTCACGTGCTGTAATCTCAATATCCGAAGCTTGTCCCTGCGCACCACCCATCGGCTGGTGTATCATCACGCGGGAGTGGGTCAATGCAGAGCGCTTGCCTTCGGCACCTGCTACCAGCAACACAGCTGCCATACTGGCCGCCATACCCGTACAGATAGTGGCTACATCACTGCTGATGAACTGCATGGTATCGTAAATACCCAGGCCGGCATATACCGAACCGCCCGGCGAGTTGATATAGATAGAGATATCCTTACCCGGATCTACCGAATCCAGATAAAGCAACTGCGCCTGCAATGTATTGGCAGTATAGTCGTCTATCTGCGTACCGAGGAAGATGATGCGGTCCATCATCAGGCGGGAGAATACGTCCAACTGTGTAACGTTGAGCTGACGCTCTTCAAGGATATAGGGATTCAAATAACCGGCTTGTGACTTAATCACATCGTCCAGCACCAAGCTGTTCATACCTAAATGCTTGGTGGCGTATTTTCTAAATTCATCCATTTTCTTGCTGTTTTTAAATTTAATATAGTTGCAAAGAAACGAAAAAGAACACAGAGACACAAAAAAACACAGAGTTATAGTTTGTCAAACTCTGTGTTTCTTTATAAAATTTAGCCGCAGGCTGGCAAAGTCTTATGCAAACATCTTGTTAAACTCTTCCATTGAAACTGTCTTATTGTCCAGTTTCACCTGAGCCTTCAGTGCTGTGGCCAATCTGGCTTCAACAACACGGTTTACCAAGCCTTCGATGCTTTCTTTCTTCTTCAGCATTTCTTTGGAATAGTTTTCCAGAATTTCATCGGGTACGCTCATCATACCATATTGTGCAAACTGTGCACGGGTAGCTTCTTTAGCCATATTGGTGATATCTTCCTGTTCAACCTTGATATCGTTAGCTTTCACCAACTGTTCTTTAATCAGGTGCCAGGTCAGTTCTTCGATGCTCTTGTCGTAATTGTCTTCTACGAACTTTTCATCCTTATCGGGGTTGTTCAGACGCATGATGCGCTTCAGCAGTGCATCCGGGAATTCCAGCTTACCTACTTTCTCCATCAACACCTTACGTGCATCGATCAGGAACTTATAGTCGCTGTCGGCAACAAACTGAGCGGCAATAGCTTCTTTCACTTTGGCACGGAATTCTTCTTCGGTCTTCACTACACCTTCACCAAATACCTGGTCAAAGATTTCCTGAGTCAAGTCGCCGGGTACGAAGCGGGTAACCTCTTCTACCTGGAAGCTGAAATTAGATTTCATATTTGCAACAGCCTCTTTCTCAATCTTCAGCAAAGAAGACAGTTCGGCATCGTTTCCATCCCAAGCAGTGTACGGGTTGAATACGAGTACATCATTCACCTTTGCACCGGCAAAGATAGCCTTCTGTTCGTCATTCTTCATGTAAGACGGCATCATAACGGCACCTTCCACCTGAACGCCGCCTTCTTTTGTATTACCCTCTTCATCGAGTTCGGCAAGCAAACCTTTCAGCATGTCGTTATCTTCGTAAACATCCACCTGATCGTACTTACCATTGCGTTGAGTATAAGCTTTGATCTGGTTGTTCACCATATCTTCCGTTACCTCAATCGTATAGTAGTCTACTTTATCTTTGTCACTGACCTCAGCCTTGAATTCAGGAGCCAGAGCAATGTCGAACAAGAATTCGAATTCTTCCATTGTATCGAAGTCGATTTCCTGCTGCTTGTCTTCGTTCGGCAGAGGTTCGCCCAGTATTTCAACTTTGTTGTCTTGGATATACTTATATACTGCATCGGAAAGCAGCTTGTTAACTTCTTCGGCTATTACTGACTTACCATACATTTTCTTAACCAGGCTCATCGGCACCATACCTTTACGGAAACCGGGGATCTGAGCTTTCTGACGGAAATTTTTCAATGATTTGTCTACCTTTTCCTGATAGTCTGCTTTCTCAAGCTTTACAGTAAGCAATGCGCTTACCTTGTCAATGTTTTGCAATGAAACGTTCATTCTGACAATTATTTATTTGATTTATACTTTATTCCATATCTCAAATGAGGGTGCAAAATTAGCGTTATTCTTTCAATTATCAAAAAACATTGCCGAATTATTTCCCTGCATCCTACAAATACAACACATAACCTGACAGAATCAAACCGGATTCTGTCATCAGTTGAAAAACAAATAGTAATTATTTAAAGACCTTGAGCCCATATTCGAAAGAAAAATGAAAAAATAATTGCTGAAAAACATTGTTAATCGGAATATTATATGTTTCTTTGCTGCGGAATGATGGTGCATTAGTTTCTCGATTTCTATTACATAGTTTTTACTTCCGTTCAAAAAACGTTTTTGTAAACTCTCTGTCGTTTTAATCCTTTTATTATTCAGCCCACCTTCCAAGAGAGTTTTATTCATTTATTTATTTTATCATTTTTCATTATGAACATTTATGTTGGAAACCTTAACTACCGCGTTAAGGAAGGTGACCTGCAGAAGGTCATGGAAGATTACGGTGCAGTATCTTCTATCAAATTTATCAATGATCGCGCAACCGGACGTTTCAGAGGCATCGCTTTTGTAGAAATGGAAGACGGCGCTGCTGCAGCCAAAGCTATTTCTGAACTGGATGGAGCCGAATTCTTCGGACGCCAAATGGTAGTGAAAGAAGCAAGACCTCCGAAATACTAATTATAAAGGAGAATGAAAAAAAGACCGCCAAAAGCGGTCTTTTTTTATTATAGGAATGGCTGAACGAAAGAGCCACTATTTCATAAAGTCTTTCCGACGAAGTACGAAGCTATTACTCAAGTATTTTTCACGCACAATCTTGTTTTCGGCCAGCTCTTCCGGAGTACCCTGGAAAAGGATTTTACCTTCAAACAATAAGTAGGCACGGTCGGTAATGCTCAATGTTTCCTGTACATTATGGTCGGTAATCAAAATGCCGATATTACGGTCCTTCAGCTTCCACACAATCTGCTGAATGTCTTCTACGGCAATAGGGTCGACTCCGGCAAAAGGTTCATCAAGCATAATAAACTTAGGGTCGATGGCAAGACAGCGGGCAATCTCCGTACGACGGCGCTCACCACCGGACAACTGGTTACCTTTATTCTTTCGCACCTTCTGCAAACGAAATTCAGCAATCAAGCTTTCCAGTTTCTCCTTCTGATACTCCAAAGGTTTATCAGTCATTTCAAGCACAGATGTAATGTTATCTTCCACACTCATCTGGCGGAACACGGATGCTTCCTGTGCCAAATAGCCAATACCCGTCTGCGCACGCTTATACACCGGATATTTCGTAATATCCAGGTCATTCAAGAAGATGCGGCCCTCATTCGGAGTAATCAGCCCCACGGTCATATAGAACGAGGTTGTCTTACCGGCACCGTTCGGTCCCAGCAACCCTACAATCTCACCTTGCTTCACATCAATGGAAACATGGCTCACCACCGTACGCTTACCGTACTTTTTAACCAAATCTTCCGTGCGAAGCACCATTCTGCTTTCTTCCATACTTGCGTTATTTTGCCGCAAATGTAGCAAAAATAAGCTGAAATGATGTACATTTGCACACAAATACTTATGAGTTATGATTAAAGCATTCAGAACAGTGGGAAGATATATCATACTGATGGGCCGTGTATTTGCCCGTCCCGAACGTATGCGTATGTTTTTCCGCCAATATGTCAACGAGTTAGAACAGCTCGGTGTAAATTCTATCGGCATCGTATTGTTGATATCGTTCTTCATCGGAGCCGTAATCACCATACAGATCAAGTTGAACATCGAAAGTCCTTTCATGCCCCGTTGGACAGTGGGATATGTTACCCGCGAAATTATGCTGCTGGAGTTCTCATCCTCTATCATGTGTCTGATTCTTGCGGGAAAAGTCGGTTCCAACATTGCTTCCGAGCTAGGCACCATGCGGGTAACCCAGCAGATAGATGCACTTGAAATCATGGGAGTCAATTCTGCCAATTACTTGATTCTACCTAAAATTGCAGCTATGGTGACAACCATTCCGCTGATGGTAACGTTCAGTATATTTGCCGGCATCATTGGTGCTTTCTGTACCTGCTGGTTTGGCGGTATCATGTCGGCTGTCGATTTGGAATACGGTCTGCAATACATGTTTGTGGAATGGTTCATTTGGTGCGGTATCATCAAGTCCCTGTTCTTTGCCTTCATCATTGCCAGCGTATCGGCCTTCTTCGGCTATACGGTCGAGGGTGGGTCCATCGAAGTAGGAAAAGCATCCACCGACTCCGTAGTATGCAGCAGCGTACTTATCTTGTTTGCCGACTTGATACTGACGCAGTTGCTGATGGGATAAGGAGAAATTTCAAAATTCTCAATTTTCAATTCTTAATTAAACAAAGAATGATCGAACTGAAAGGACTTTATAAGTCATTTGAAGAAAAAGAGGTACTGAAAGATATTAATGCCACTTTCGAAAATGGGAAAACCAATCTAATCATAGGTCAGAGTGGTTCAGGAAAGACTGTACTGATGAAGTGCATCGTAGGGCTGCTAACGCCGGACAGAGGAGAACTGCTATACGACAGCCGTAACTTTCTTGCCATGAGTAAAAAGGAGAAGAAAGCGCTCCGCCGGGAAATGGGAATGATTTTTCAAAGCGCCGCCTTATTCGACTCCATGACAGTACTAGACAATGTCATGTTCCCTTTGAACATGTTCAGCAACGACACTCTGCGCGACCGTACCCGCCGTGCCATGTTCTGTCTGGAACGCGTCAACCTGATTGAAGCCAAAGATAAATTTCCCGGAGAAATCAGCGGCGGTATGCAGAAGCGTGTAGCCATTGCCCGCGCCATTGCCCTGAACCCTCAATACCTGTTTTGCGACGAGCCGAACTCCGGCCTGGACCCCAAAACATCACTTGTCATCGACGAACTGGTGCAGGACATCACCCGAGAGTACAACATGACTACCCTCATCAACACCCACGACATGAACTCCGTAATGGGTATCGGCGAAAAGATTATCTACATTTACGAAGGTTGCAAAGAGTGGGAAGGCAGTAAAGACGATATCTTCACCTCCACCAACGAACGCCTGAACAATTTCGTCTTTGCTTCAGACTTATTCCAAAAGGTAAGAGAAGTAGAGCTTCAAAACATTGAAGGCTAACAGCCTGAAGTCTTCCCTACCCCTATAAAAAGAGACATCCGGAACACACGTTCCAGATGTCTCATCCTCATAAAACCAGTTAATAGAATTGACTTATATCATCACGATATATTTTGATTGTCTTCATTGCTTCATTAAAAGCATGAAGCACAATTTCAATTACATGGCAAAGGTACATAAAACTATGCAATAAAAAAAACCACAGAAAGCTATAATGAACAGAAATTTAGAGGAATTACTCAACAATAACTATTCCCCTCAAAACCCCGTCCAACACCATGCCTAGGGCTGTTTTAGCTTTTGGTTCACTGCTAAATCTTCTACGAAATGTTTAAACATAAAATTCTTGTCTTTTAACATTTAAAGCATTTCCTACATATTTATTCATCTCTTACTTCTGCCTGATATAAATATTAATCGGTGTTCCGGTCAAATTCCATTTCTCGCGCATCTTATTCTCCAGGAAACGTCTGTACGGCTCTTTCACATACTGAGGAAGATTTGCGAAATATACAAACGAAGGTACTTGAGTATTAGGTAACTGCGTGATATATTTTATTTTGATATATTTGCCTTTGATTGAAGGAGGCGGATACGCCTCGATCAGCGGGAGCATTTCCTCGTTCAGACGAGCAGTCGGAATACGTACCATACGGTTCTCGTATACATTACGCGCCTCTTCCAAGACCTTCAAGATACGCTGTTTGGTCGTTGCCGAACCAAAGATAATGGGGAAGTCCACAAACGGGGCAAAACGGTTACGGATGGCATCCTCAAAAGTCTTCATTACTTTCACAGTCTTATCCTGCACCAAATCCCACTTATTCACCACTACTACCAAGCCTTTGGCATTCTTCTGAATCAAAGAGAAGATATTCAAATCCTGGCTCTCCACACCTCGCGTAGCATCAAGCATCAAGATACAAACATCTGAGTTCTCAATGGAACGGATAGAACGGATTACAGAATAATATTCCAAATCCTCATTCACCTTATTCTTCTTACGGATACCCGCAGTATCTACCAAATAGAAGTCAAAGCCGAATTTATTATAGCGGGTATAAATAGAATCACGCGTAGTTCCTGCTATTTCCGTCACAATATTACGGTCCTCTCCAATAAAAGCATTGACGATGGAAGACTTTCCGGCATTCGGGCGTCCTACTACTGCAAAGCGGGGAATATCCTCATCCAAAATCTCATCCGATTCTTTATTGAACTTACTGACAATAAGGTCCATCATATCTCCCGTACCACTACCAGTCACGGCCGAGACACAATAAGGATCGCCCAAGCCCAAACTATAAAATTCAGGGGCATTGTATTGCAACTCATTGTTATCGGTTTTATTGGCAATCAGTAACACCGGCTTATTGGCACGGCGCAATATAGTAGCTACTTGCATGTCGAGGTCGGTAACTCCGTTCATCACATCCACCACAAACAGAATCACGTCAGCTTCTTCTACTGCCATCAGCACCTGCTTGCGGATCTCTTCTTCGAAGATATCGTCGGAATTCACTACCCATCCACCGGTATCCACTACTGAAAACTCACGCCCTAACCATTCGGTCTTGCCGTATTGACGATCGCGGGTTGTTCCCGCTTCTTCGTTCACAATTGCCTGACGTGTTTTGGTCAGACGATTAAATAATGTAGACTTTCCCACATTGGGACGTCCTACGATTGCAACTAAATTTCCCATAGTTCACACTCTTTGTTTTTGCGACTGTCACAGTCGTATGAATAACTCTTAGTCCAGCTGATAACCGAAATTGCGTAATTCCTTGTCCGAACTGCGCCAGTCTTTATCAACCTTCACAAATGTCTCCAGGAAAATCGTCTTCCCGAAGAACTTCTCCAAATCCCGGCGAGCCTCGGTAGCGACTTTCTTCAAAGCCTTTCCCTGCTTGCCTATTATAATACCTTTCTGCGAATCGCGCTCCACGTAAATCACCACGCTGATATGTATCTTCTTCGCTTCTTCCTTAAACTGTTCTACTACCACCTCTACCGAATAAGGTATTTCCTTATCGTAGTACAATAGTATTTTCTCACGGATTATCTCAGTCACAAAGAAACGTGCCGGTTTGTCGGTCCACTGGTCCTTATCAAAATAAGGCGGTGAATCGGGCAAGAGTTCCTTTACCCGTCTCATCACATAATCCACATTAAACCTCGTGGTGGCCGAAATAGGAATAATCTCTGCTTTCGGAAGCAGTTCCTTCCATGCCTCTACCAGTTCCACAAGCTTCTCCTGATTACTCAAATCAATCTTATTGATGAGCAACAGTACCGGAACCTCCATGCGGCTCACTTTCTCTACAAAATCATTATGCTTGTCGGGCGTCTCAACCACATCCGTCACATACAGCAATACATCTGCATCCGTCAGTGCCGAAGTAGAGAAATTCAGCATAGACTCCTGCAACTTATAGTTAGGCTTCAGCACTCCCGGTGTATCCGAGAATACAATCTGCATATCGTCCGTATTATAGATACCCATAATCCGATGACGGGTAGTCTGGGCTTTGAAGGTGGCGATGGAAATACGCTCACCTACCAAAGCATTCATCAATGTCGATTTACCTACATTGGGATTCCCCACGATGTTCACAAAACCTGCTTTATGCATGACTTTAGTATTTGAATTGAGACAAAAAAACGCATCGAATCGAAATAGGATGCGTTTTTATCGTATATTTTCAGCAACAACCGTTACTGCTGTTTCTTTCCGTCGTATCCCCACTTCACGTAAACGGCTCCCCAAGTAAAACCGGCGCCGAATGCCGTAAAGATAAGGTTATCGCCTTTCTTCAGTTTTTCTTCAAAGTCCCAGATACAAAGTGGAAGTGTACCGGCACTTGTATTACCATAATGGTCGATGTTAATCATCACCTTCTCATGAGGAACTCCCAAACGGTTTGCCACTGCATCGATAATGCGGAGGTTTGCCTGATGAGGAACCACCCAGTCGATAGTTTCATTTGTCAAGCCATTCTTTTCAGCAATAGCAGCACTGACATCCGACATGTTGGATACCGCATATTTAAACACCGTACGGCCTTCCTGATAGATGTAATGCATGTGATTGTCTACCGTGAAATAAGAAGGAGGGCAAACAGAACCGCCTGCTTTCATATGCAGGAACGGCAACCCTTTACCGTCTGTTCTCAAGATAGCATCCATAATACCTACATCTTCCGTTGTCGGCTCTAACATGAAAGCGGCAGCACCGTCACCAAAAATAGGACAAGTAGCGCGTTCAGTATAATCCACCATCGACGACATTTTGTCGGCTCCCACAATGATAACCTTCTTATATCTTCCGGAACGTATGAAGTTGGCCGCTGTCTCCATTACATAGAGAAAACCGCAGCAGGCTGCTTGTAAGTCAAAAGCATATGCATTCTTCAGCCGAAGCTTATCACACAAAATGGAAGCAGTAGAGGGGAAATGATAATCAGGAGTAGTAGTAGCGACAATAACCAAATCGATATCATCGGGATCGGAACCGGTACGTTGCATCAATTGCTTTGCAGCCTTACGCGCCATGTACGAACTTCCCAATCCTTCTTCATTCAGGATACGTCTTTCCTTTACTCCGATACGGGTCATAATCCATTCATCATTGGTATCTACCATTTTGGAGATTTCGTCGTTTGTCAAGACGTAATCCGGTACATATCCTCCGACTCCTGTAATTACTGCATTTATTTTTTCCATTAAAATCTTGTTTACGTATAGGAATACTTAAACAACGGTAGTCTAAAAAGGTTTGCTCATTCAATGTACAAATCTTTTCAGACGCCCGATATTTAAGTATAAGTTTTAGTCAAACTGCCTGCAATTTATACAGCTGCTTCCTTTTCAATAGCAAGTTTACCTCTGTAGTAACCACATGCGCCACATACAGTATGATATACATGCCATTCACCGCAATTCGGGCAAATAGCCAGTGTAGGAGCTACTGCTTTATCATGAGTTCTTCTCTTTGCAGTTCTTGTTTTTGACTGTCTTCTCTTAGGATGTGCCATTTTCTTTAATCTTTAATTGTTATCTAATATTTTCTTTAATTCGTCCCAACGCGGATCAACCGGCATTTCGGTTTCTTCATTCATCAGTTCACTTTCTTCCTCCGGAGCAGCAAAGCTATCCTCCGACATTTCATCATCGGGAGTGGTACGCAAATGCTTATTCAGCTTGCTACTCATCGCTTTGTTACACTTACCAGGAGCATGTACATGCTTCATCGGTATGGCCAAAGCAATAAACTCGTACATGAACCAGGCCACGTTAATCTCGCCTTCCTCTTCGGGGATGACAATGAGATTATCACCTTCTTCGGCATATTCATGGCCAAACTTTACCAGCAACTTATCAGTAGAGCTGACAGGCTGTTCCATATCGTCCAAACAACGGTCGCATGGTACCCACACTATACCGTCTGTCTGAAAGTTCAATTCGAAAGCACGAGATGTTCTCTTTACAACTAATACCACATTGACTTTACCCTTCTGAACCTCCGGCCCATCAATATTGGCAAAGAAAAGGTTGTCCAGTACAAACTCATACTTAGATGAATCTGCCTGCATACCTTTCAAGTCTATTTTGTATTTATCAAACTTTCCCAAAGCTTCTTTAGTTTATTCGGGCGACAAAGATACGAATAATTATCCTCATAATGTAGCATTTAGGGTAAAATATTCATTTTTTTATGCTTAATCGCCAGATATTGAACTGTAGCAAAACAAGAAAGCCCCCACATCAATCGATATGGAGGCTTCTCTCTAAAACGGCGACTACCTACTCTCCCACTGTTACGCAG
>ERZ791737.72-NODE-72-length-146910-cov-4.859807_pt1 | contig 146910 bp, 130 predicted proteins | sample MGYA00510042_ERZ791737 | MGnify/ENA primary metagenome ERZ791737 (study PRJEB30046, sample SAMN00791965) | human gut metagenome | study: EMG produced TPA metagenomics assembly of the A metagenome-wide association study of gut microbiota in type 2...
GGCTTTGTGGCGGAAGCCGCTTAGCCGATATGTTGAATTTTTAACGGACTATTAACTATTACTACTGGCAATTTTTGTAAAACCTCAGCATTTGTATGGTGCAGAATCAGTAGCGGGAGAACGGATAGCAATATCGGGTTCTTCCGCTACTGTGTCGCAATGGTTTGCGAAAATCGAACAGGAAAAGAATATTGTCTTGTCATACGATCCTTCGTCGATTGACCTGTCGCAGGTCGTAAAGGTGGAATCCGGCGAACTGACGGTAGAGGAACTGCTCGAGCAGGTGCTGGACGGCTATGAAGTGCAACTCAAGTTCATGCCTCCGCGCAAACTGGTGATTCATGCACAGAAAGTGCGGCAGTATTATGTCAGCGGAACGGTGTCTGAAGGGTTCAGTGCGGAGAAACTGTTGGGGGCTATTGTTGCTGCTGACAATGGTAAGGGCGGAACGGTGTTTGCCCGGACCGATGACAATGGATTTTTCCTGATGTATCTTCCTGCCGGCAGTTATACATTCAAAATTTCGTACATGGGATTCTATCCGTATAGCCGGGAATTGAAAATTGTGTCCGACCGTTTTCTGAACGTAAAACTGGAGCCGCTGTTGTTTGAAATGGAGGAAGTGACGGTGCGTCCGGAAACCAACCGCGACGAACTGAGCGAACTGACACCCTCCAACCAATTGTCGTTTAACAGCAACGACCTGTTCTCGCAGATATGGATTTTGCCCGGTGTGACAGGTGTTCCGACGGGTAATAATTTTCAGGTAGACGGTGGCAGTTATGACGAAAACCAGTTGCTTGTCGACGGTGTTCCTGTCTATCACCCGGGACACATCAACGCCATGCTACCGACGATGATTGGCGATGCCGTGAAAAGTGTCTCTTTTCACAGGGGATTTTTCCCGACACGGCTGGAAGGACGCTTGTCGTCGGTGACGGAGATGCGCATGAAGTCGGGCAACAAGCAGGAGCATATCCGCACGCTCACGCTCGACATGCCGGCGGCTTCCGCTGTTCTGGAAGGTCCTATTGTAAAAAACAAGCTGTCGTATCTGGTGGCAGGACGGCGGAGTTGGCTCGACTTTTTCGATAATCTGCTGTCAGAAGAAAACCGGTTGAACCATTCTTCCTACGACTATGTGGCCAAACTGTCGTATGACATAACTCCCGTGACTTCGCTCGAAGCGTTTGCCTATGGCTCATGGGACGACTATCACTGGCCTACGGAGGAAAACCGTAACATGTCGGTGCTGAAATGGAAAAGTCAGATTTATCAGTTGCGTTTCAATACGCAGTTGGGGCGGGTGGGGAACACGACTTCCGTTTTCTATACGTCGCACGAAAATCAGGCGAATACTGCCTTGTTGGGTTTTGATGAAGATGGATACATTTCCAGCAGTGTGCAGACGCTGAATGCCGTGTCGGAATTCAATCTGACGGTGGAGAATGTCTATAACGCCCGTTGGGGGGTGAAATATGCCTATGAACTGTTTGATATCGTTTCTTTTGGCGATGACATCAGCATAAAACGGGAACCAATCCACCAATATTCGCTGTTCTACGACAACCATATCCGCATTTCACGGAATCTGTTCACACAGGTGGGCGTGCACTTTGTCGGTTACCTGCCGAAAAATCATCCGTCTTTCTACAGCATACAGCCTCGTTTCTCTCTCAAATATACGGTGACTGACAAGGATATGCTCTATTGGAATTTCTCCCGCATGGAGCAGTTTTATCATGTTATCCGCCTGGAAAGTGTTGCGATGCCGACCGATTTCCGCATGCCAAGTATTGGCGGGTTCAAGCCAAGATCGTCGGAACATATGGAAATGGGGTGGAAACACCTGTTTGACAATGGCCAACTGGAAGCTACGGCCTCCTACAAGACCCGACGCAATGTAGTGGCACTTAAACCGGAAATTTATTTGCTTGATGGTAATTGGACGGATTATGTAATGGTGGGTAACGGTGACAGCTACGGCTTGAAACTGTACTATTTTCACGATTGGGAACATTGGCTGTTGCAGTCGTCCTACACGTATTCCCGCAGCCGGGAATGGTTTGACGAGGTGAAGCAGTTGGGCAAGTTGCCGTCGCTTTTCGACATTCCCCATCAGTTGAACTGTGCCATTTCCTATAAGTTCGATTCCCATTCTATGGTGTCGGTAGGCGGTCAGCTTCATTCGGGAAAGGTGATAGAAACATCGGACGATTTCGATCTTTTGCCGGAGGAGCAGTTTCGCAAAGACCGTGAAAAGTTGAACTATCGGGTAGACGTCGGCTACAGTTTCAAAAAAGATTTCGGAAAGTCGCTGCTTCTGGTGAGATGCGGGCTTTATAATCTGGTAGGAAATCCGACAGAAGAGGAAATCCTAAGTTTCTATTCAATTTACTTGCGGCGGAACTGTCTGCCTTATTTCGGTGTCAGTTTCAAGTTCTGAAATAGTAGTACCTTACATATCCATTGGTTTTAACACAAAAAGACATAGTAATTATTTATGAGGAAAAATAATGAGAACAAATTTCCATTATATTGTAAAATGGCATGCTTGTTACTGGTATTTTATGCAGTAAGGATATTGTAGACTAACTAATAAAGTTTGATAATTATCTGTTAATTACAAACTACATCTGATCTAAAATGAGTATCTTTGTAAATTAGATTAGGTATGTACTGTTTCTAACAAAACCAATGGACCACCTGACAAAAGAACAACGCTATAAGAATATGGCAGCAAATAAGGGTAAAGGCACCAAACTGGAACTTCTTTTTGGTAAATTGCTCTGGAATGCAGGAGTAAGATATCGCAAAAATGACGCATCCGTATTTGGCAAACCAGATTTTGTGATCAAAGGTCATAAAATTGCGATATTTTGCGATGGTGAATTTTGGCATGGGAGAAATTGGGAGGTAAGAAAGAACGACCATAAAAGTAATTGTGAGTTTTGGCACTCTAAAATTGAAAGAAATATCGAACGAGATAAAGAAGTCAATACTGAATTACAAAAACAAGGTTGGAAAGTATTCAGATTTTGGGAAACAGACATAACCAGAGAACCTGATAAATGCTTAAATAGAATTTTGAATTATATGAATACAGATACAAAGGCTTCCGAAAAAATTGCTATCACAAAAATGTGTGGCGGTAATAAGGTTGTTATGCAAATGTATGGCCCACATTCTTTGAGTGAAGATGGAACTGTCATGCCATTTGATGAACAAATGGCAATAGTTTCTCATTATCTTCATAATCAAGGATACAAATATGCAAAGCCGTACGAATCTAAAGCCGAGGGATTAATTGAGGATATATACAATATCCATAATAAGCAAATTGAAGAGAGTTCTGTTTCTGATGTTTGTGTACAGTATTCTTTATTCTCGGATTTATTTTCCGTTCCATTCTTACCTATAGACAATCCTAAATTTACATTTATAGATTTATTTGCAGGAATCGGTGGATTTAGAATGGCAATGCAAAATCTCGGAGGGAAATGTGTCTTTTCCTCCGAGTGGGATACACAGGCTCAAAAAACATATTTGTTGAATTATGGAGAAGTTCCTTTTGGAGATATTACAAAAGAATCCACAAAGTCATTTATTCCGGATGATTTCGATGTTTTATGTGCAGGATTTCCTTGTCAAGCGTTTTCATTGGCAGGAAAGCGACTTGGATTTGAAGAAACCAGAGGTACATTGTTTTTTGATGTAGCAGAAATCATACGTAGAAAGCGTCCAAAAGCATTCTTTTTGGAAAATGTTAAAGGATTACTCATTCATGACAAAGGAAAAACCATTCAAACGATACTAAAAGTTTTAAGGGAAGACTTGGATTATTACGTTCCAGAACCTCAAATTGTAAACGCAATGAATTTTGGTGTTCCGCAACATCGTGAAAGAGTGTACATTGTTGGATTTAGAAAAGACCAGAATGTCAACGAATTTACATATCCGGCACCTACTGATACAACCAAAACATTTGCAGATATAAAAGAAGAAAATGCAGTTTCTGCAAAATATTATTTATCTACTCAATATGTGAAGACTCTTATAGCTCATAAAGAAAGACATGCGGCAAAAGGTAATGGCTTCGGATATGAAATAATACCTGATGATGGTATCGCAAATGCCATTGTAGTAGGAGGAATGGGGCGAGAACGTAACCTTGTAATTGATAACCGTCTTGAAGATTTTACACCTGTTACTAATATCAAGGGTGAAATAAATCGAGATGGTTTGCGTAGAATGACTCCACGAGAATGGGCACGTTTGCAGGGTTTCCCTGATAATTTCATAATCGGAGTGGCAGATGCTTCAGCATACAAACAGTTCGGAAATTCTGTTGCTGTGCCGGCTATCCAAGCAACTGCACAGGAAATAATTAAACGAATTAATCTCTCAAAATCCAAGAAATATGGCACTGACAGGAAATAAAGGAGAATGGAGTGAAATATACACCTTGCTCAAATTATTAGGTGAAGGTAAGGTTTTTGCTGGAGACCAGAATCTGAATAAAATTCAGGATTTGTTCTATCCGATTATCATGATTCTACGCCAAGAAAAAGAGGGTAATTTTAACTACAAACTGCAAGAAAAAGATGTGGTAATTCAAACTCCCAAAGGAGAGGAATTATTGCGTATTTCTGCATCTGTATTTTTGTCGGAAGCAGAGAATTTATTAAAAGCCATCAATGAAAATGATGGATCTTTTGCCATCCCTCCAATCGAAACTTTCATGAATAGCATTCATTGCCATTCTTTGAAAGCAAAATCTGCAGATAAAACAGACATACGAATCATTTTGCACGACCGCAGAACCAAAATAAACTCTGAAATGGGTTTCAGTATAAAGTCTCAGCTCGGAGGTGATTCTACTTTGTTAAATGCAAGTAAAGCTACAAACTTTAATTTTAAGATTCATGGGACAACACTCTCCGATGAAGACATTGCTTATGTTAACTCATTGAATCCCAAACGAAATAAAGTAATAGATAGATTTAATGCAATTAAAAAGAAAGGTGGTAAATTGGTATTTGATAAGGTCGACAATCAAATATTTCGCAATAATCTTGTTATGCTTGATGGAGACCTACCGACCATAATTGCCAACTTGCTTTTGGAACAGTTGAACAGCGGTATCTCAACATTGAAGGAATTAGCTGAACAGATAACAGAAACCAATCCTTTAGGGTATGACACAGACCAGGCTTCTCCTTTTTATGCCTATAAGATTAAGCATCTTTTAACTTCGGCTGCATTAGGCATGATGCCAGCTACCGCTTGGAGTGGAAAGTTTGATGCAAATGGAGGCTATTTAGTCGTAAAGAAAGATGGCGAAATCCTTTGTTATCATTTTTATGACCGTAATCGCTTTGAAGATTATCTATTCTCCAATGCGTATTTGGAAAGGTCAAGTACTTCACGCCATGAATACGCATCAATTATAAAAGAAGATGATGGAACCTTGTCATTTAAGCTTAATTTTCAAGTTCGGTTAAAGTAGTACTATGAAATTAAAAACGATATACTTAAAAAATTTCAGATGCTATAAAGATGAAGTTAGCATTGAATTTGACGACTTGACAACATTTGTCGGCAAAAACGATATTGGGAAGTCTACTATATTGGAAGGCTTAGAAATATTTTTTAATAATGACTTGGTCAAAATTGAACCATCTGACGCAAATATTCATGGAGATAAAAATGTTATTATCACATGTGATTTTTGCGATTTGCCTTCAGAATTGATTTTAGACTCTGGAGAAAAGACTAATTTGGCTGATGAATATCTTACCATTGCAAATGATATCTTACGTGTAAAGAAAGTTTACGATTGCAGTAAATCTAAAGTTTCTTCAACGGTATACATTGTCGCGAATCATCCTAATTGTGCAGAAACTGAAAATTTATTATCTTTAAAAGAAAAGGATTTGCAAAAAATTATTAAGGACAAAGGAATAGATGTTCCATTAAAGGGTAATCCGCTGATGAGAAAAGCTATTTGGGCTTCTATTGCCGATTTAAATTTACAAGAAACAGAAATTGAAGTGTCTAAAGCGAAGGAAGATGGAAAAGAAATTTGGACAAAATTAGATGCATATTTGCCTAATTATGCGTTATTCCAGAGTGATAGAAGTAGTCAAGATTCTGATGGAGAAGTTCAAAATCCGATGAAAGCAGCAATACAAGAAGCTATTTCTGAAGTACAAGAAGAAATTGATGCAATTCAAAAGAAGGTACATGACAAAGCGATGGCTATCGCCCAACAGACCCAAGAAGCTTTAAGGTATATTGATAGTAATCTTGCCAATCAATTAACTCCCAAATTTACACCACCTGCATCTGCCAAATGGAATGGTTTGTTTTCAATAGCAATGAATACAGATGAGGGTATCGCATTAAATAAGCGGGGAAGCGGTGTCCGTCGTATGATATTAGTAGGCTTTTTTATGGCAGAGGCTGAGAGGAAATTAAAATCCTCAGATATTAAAAGGAAGAATATTATATACGCTATTGAAGAGCCAGAAACGGCACAGCACCCAAACAATCAACGAATTTTGATTGATTCTTTTAAGAAGTTATCAAAATCCGAACAATGCCAAGTGATATTAACGACACATAGCCCTGGACTGGCACAAGAATTGCCAATTGAAAGTTTGCGTTTTATTGACCGAAATGAAAATGGGGAGCCTATTGTTAAATCAGGGACAAATATACTGCCTTCTATAGTTGAGACATTAGGAATATTTCCAGATGCAAATAAAAAAGTTCAGCTTCTTTTATGTCTCGAAGGTCCAACTGATGTTATTGCATTTAAAGCATTTAGCCGTTGCTTGAGAGAAAAATATAGTGAGATTGTGGATTTGGAGAATGATAAACGTATTCTTGTTGTTCCACTTGGTGGCAGCATATTAAAGTATTGGGTAGAAAAACAGTATTTTAAGAACCTTGGTTGTCCTGAAGTTCATATTTATGACAATGACGTCAATGCATATCAGAAAAGTATTGATGAAATTAATGCAAGGATAGATAATTCATGGGGAACTTTGACTAAAAAATTTGAGATTGAAAATTATCTCCATCCAGATGCGATAAAAGCAATTTATGATATAGATGTGGATACAAATCAAAATGATGTTCCTAAATTGTTCGGCAAGTCTTATTCTGATAAGCATAAATTAGATGGTGTAATGAAAGGTAAAACCGCCAAAAACTATTTGAGTAAAGTTTTCCAAGAAGGTATGAATATGAAATATCTTGAAGAGATAGACCCTGATGGGGAGGTGAAAGGATGGTTTGAGCGAATAACATCCATGTTACATTAAAAAGGAAGGTAAATTCTTTGGAAACAAAAAGAGTTTTCAAACTTCGTAATATAGAGTTTATGACAGCAAAATATAGTAAAATGCTGAAAATTACACAGTTTTCGAGTCATTACTGATAATTCTTAAGTATATGGATAAAGGTTTGTTTATCAAATGGCTATACTGAGCCATTGAAAGACTAAAAAACGGCGGAAGCCGGCTATGTGTGTGACCGGCTTCCGTTCGTTGCTTCGACAGTCGGAATCAGCACTCCGACAAATTTACCTTCTCAAATTTGTAGCCCAGGCGTTTGAGTTCCATGGCTGCCCCAATGCGGTACATGGCCTTGGTGGCGCGGGCAAATACGTGGAATGCCATTTCGCTCTGAGGTTCAATGCCCTCATGGCGGATGTGGTCGATGGCAGCCTGTGCACATCGGCGCACCATGGCTTCAATGTTGCGTGCCTCTTCACCGTCGAGCGGAAGGCCGAGAATGTCGCGCACGATGTGTTCGTCCATGTCGTCGAATCCCTGTTCTCCGTAGTAGGCCTGATATTCTGCCTTTTCCATTGTTTCCCAGTCAACGTCCCAACCGTAGGCCACCGCCATGCCCAGATATGCCGCCCAGGCCACTGACACGGTCGGATATTCGCGTACTTGCGGAACGGCATCGGCCATGTATTCCGGTGCCAGTTTTTTCCAGTGCAGGTCAATGTCGTCAGAAGCAAGCAGAGTGCCGTCGAGCATATGATAGGACGTGCAGAGGCGCAGCAGTGCCTCCTGCAGTTTGTTTTCAAATCTGTTGAGATATTCGATGTCTGCCATAAGTCTTTTTATTTGTAGGACAAAGTTAGTCAATTCTTGTGGTTCAGTCGCCGGCTGTGCGGAGAAAAAGCACTTTTGGGCATTTCTTGGCCTAATCGGATGGTGCCGCGTTTGAATTAATGAATAAGAAGGTTAAAAAATGTGTATATGCTTGTGGGGCGGGCGGTTGAGGACGGATAATTGCAATTAAATAGCTACATTTGCAAATAGTGGCCAAACGAATAGAAAAACGAATATGACTGAATTGAAAAAGTACAAGATACTCTTTGTGTGTCTGGGGAATATATGCCGTTCTCCGGCGGCTCAAGGGGTGATGGAAAGTATCCTTGCCGAGCGGGGTATGACGGACTGGGTGGAGGTGGATTCCGCAGGAATTTCATCCTATCATTCCGGCGAACTTCCCGACCAGCGGATGCGCGTGCATGCACGCCGTCGCGGTTATGAACTTACCCATCACAGCCGTCAGGTGATGTCCTACGACTTCGAGCGCTTTGATGTCGTTATCGGAATGGACGACAGCAATATCAGCCAGCTCCGGCGACTGGCAAGAACGCCAGAAGAGGAGCAGAAGGTGAGAAGAATCGCTGAATTTTTCCGCCAATATACAACGTGGGACCATATTCCCGACCCTTATTATACGGGTGCCGAGGGATTTGAAACTGTGCTCGACCTCCTGCAGGATGCCTGTCACACAATTGCAGACAGATTGGAAAAAGAACATTCAGTCTGAGATGAATCAGAAACCAACCGAAACCATTTTAAAACTGTTATGAAGAAACTATTTTATACGGCATGTGTGATGCTCCTCTCCCTGATGATAAGTGTCAATGCCGTTGCCGGCGAAAAAAGTCCGGTAAAAATGACTTGGGAACTTAATGGAAACAATGCTGCCAAAAACCAGTATTACTGCACATTCACGCTGACAAACACCAGCGGTGAAAATTTGGGCAGCGACTGGGCCATTTATTTTAACCATTTTCCGCGTGCCATCAGCTTTGGCGAAAACTCGCCCGTTACTTTCTCGGAAGTGGAAGTAGGCTACTACAAACTGACTCCGAAACCGGGATTCAAATTGGGCAAGGGAAAAACCATAAAGTTGAAATATGAGGTAAAAGGCTCGATGAAGGCTATCAGCTATTCACCTGACGGCGGACACTTTGCCTTTAATTCCGATAAGGTGGCCCGTGAACTGAAGATTGAAAAGAAGCCTATCGTTACGGGCACATTCAATCCGATTGCCGGCTATCCGACTGCAGCACGCATGTATGCGCTCAACGAAACGGTAAATCCTGCCGGAGTTACAGAAGAGTTTGATGCCTTTTCCATTATCCCTGCCATGAAGCAGGTGAATGTGAAGGAAGGCACATCAAGCGTTGCTCAACCGGTTAAGGTCGTAGCTGACGGTCGTCTTTCTCGTGAAAAGGCTTATGCCGACGAAATGTTGCAACACCGCAACCTGTCGGGAGAAGGCGGAACAACGCTCGAACTTTCGCTCATGAGCCGTGCTGATGCCCAAAATTCAGCGGCAAGAGACAATGCGGAATATTACGAACTGACAATCAACGGCAATAAGGTGACCGTCAAAGGTGTGACTGATGATGCTGTAATGAATGGCGTGAAAGCCTATATCAAGATTCTTGACCGCAATTTCGGCAAAAAAACCGTACCTAACGTAGCCGTATGCGACTGGCCTGACTTGCACTACCGTGGCATGATGCTCGACATAGCCCGTAATTTCTCGAAGGCCGACGACCTCAAGCGGTTAATCAATCAGTTGGCGTTCTTTAATATGAACGTGTTCCATTTCCATTTCTGCGATGATGAAGGCTGGCGTCTGGAAATTCCCGGATTGCCGGAACTTACAGAAGTGGGTGCACGCCGCGGTATGACTTCGACAGAAGATGAATATATGTGTCAGTTCTATGCCGGAAACGGAAATCCTGACGACTTTACGACGACTTCCAACGGTTATGTTTCCCGTGAAGAATTTATCGACCTGCTTCGCTATGCCGAAGCTCGCGGTATCAAGGTGATTCCGGAAATTGAAACTCCGGGTCATGCTCGTGCCGCTATCGTTTCGATGAAGGCCCGCTACAACCGTTTGAAAGACACCGATCCGGAAGAAGCCAATCGCTATCGTCTGTGGGACCCGGCCGACGAGTCATACTACAGCTCTGCACAGGGTTATCACGACAACACGTTGAACGTGGCTGAAGAAGGTGTTTACCGCTTTGTGGAAAAAGTGGTTGACGAGCTGATTCTCATGTATGAAGAAGCCGGTGTCGAACTTCCGTTCATTCATGTGGGCGGTGACGAAGTAGCCAAAGACCCATGGGTGAAATCTCCGTCCATGCAGAAATTCATGAAGGAACATGGATTGAAGACAACCCACGATGCGGAAGAATACTTCATTACCCGCATTGCCGACATGATTGCATCGAAAGGCTACCAGATTGGCGGTTGGCAGGAAGCAGCCATGAAGCACAGCGAGGCTACTGACCAACAGCTTCGTCCGAAGTTTGCAGGTGTATATTGCTGGAACACGGTTCCGGAATGGAAAGGCGACACAATCCCTTATGCCAATGCCAACAACGGCTACAATGTGATTCTCTGCAATGTGAGCAACTTCTATTTGGATATGTGCTACAATGCACATCCGATGGAACCGGGCTTGACTTGGGGCGGCTATGTAGACGAATACCGTTCTTGGGATGCTCGTCCGTTCGACATTTACAAGTCTTCGTTTGAAACGATTACCGGCAAGCCGCTCGACCTGGAGCACATTGCCGACGGAAAGGCGCAGCTCAACGAAGAGTCGCGCAAGCGCATCAAGGGTGTTCAGGGACAGTTGTTCTCCGAAACTATCCGCAATTTCGACATGGTGGAATATTATGTGTTCCCGAAAATTTTCGGTTTGATGGAACGCGGCTGGAACACCGATTTGCTTCCGGGACAGTCGAAAGCCAAATACAACCGCACATTGGGAACAACCTGTCTGCCTTATCTGCAACGCGAAGGCTTCAATTTCCGCATCGGCATGCCGGGTATCAAGGAAGAGAACGGAAAGTTGCTGATGAACTGTGCATATCCTGAAGCCGAAATCCGTTACACGACAGACGGCAGCGAACCGACTGAAAAGTCCGCTTTGTGGACCGCTCCGGTGAAAGCTAAGGGCAAGGTGGTGAAAGCTAAGATGTTCTACCTTGGCAAGCAGAGCCAGACTACTGAATTACATCGTTAAAAATTGACTGATATGAAACTTAAATCGATTCTTACAGCTATGGCATTATGCTTGTCGGGCTCAATGATTGCCGCCGACATCGTTTTGCCTGAATCGCAGAAAAAGGGCGGAATGCCGTTGATGGAAGCCATTGCAAAACGCAAGTCCGACCGTCAGTTTGATGCCTCGAAAGAGCTGACTGCACAGCAGTTGAGCAACATGCTTTGGGTGGCATGGGGATTCAACCGTGAAGGAAAACGTACCGTCCCGACGGCAATGGACCGTCAGGAAGTGAGTGTATATCTGATTACAAAAGATGCCGCTTATCTGTATGATGCAGCGTCGAATACGTTGAAGCAGGTGAACAGCGGCGATTTCCGCAAGCATGCCGCCGCACAGCCTTTTGCACAGACGGCACTGTATAACGTAGCACTTGTTTCCGACAAGTCGAAGCAGGAAGGTGAGTTGTGGCAGGGCGTTTCCGTTGGAGCCGTATCGCAGAACATTTACCTCTGGTGCGCTTCCGAAGGACTGAATACGGTGGTGCGCGGAAGTTTCGACCGTGAGGCTCTTGGCCGCGACTTGAAACTGTCTGAAAATCAGACGGTGCTGTTGGTTCAGACTGTAGGATTCTGAAAAAGAGTTTTCCTTTCATAGAAAAAGAGTGGTTGCCGCCGCTGACAGTTCTTGTCGGCGGCGGTTTTTTTACAGGTTCGGAATTTGCCGGATAGTCGTAAGTTTTCTTCTAAAAAGGAATTATTCCGGCAGAAAACCGAACAATTTCGTGGATAAATTGTAAATTTGTAGAAAGCTAAGTCTTCCAATTGTCTACGAAATGAAAGAAACGATAGAAAATAGTAATCAGGAGCAAACATCAGAACAAAAAACGAAACCGAAAGGGAGACGGGCAGGGAAGATTCTGAAACGTACCTTGAAAGTGACGGGCTGGCTGGTGTTGGCTGTCGTGTTGTTGGTGGCTGCAGCGTTAGGCTGCGTTGTTTGGTTGCTCACGCCTGAGCGACTGACTCCCATTGTGGAAAATCTTGCCAACGAAAACCTCCAGGGCGAGGTGAAGATTGGCCGTGTAGAACTGACGGTGTGGGAAACTTTCCCGCAGGCCTCGCTCGATGTGCAGGGGGTAGAGGTGACTACCGCCGGATTTGCCAAAGCCAACCGTTTGCCTGCCGGTTCCGACTCTCTTCTGTCAGTGGGACGGATGCGTCTGGAACTGAATTTGGCGAAAGTGGCGCTGATGGAATTCGACATTACTGAACTCAGCATTGATTCGATACGTGCCAATGCGGTGTCGGTCAATGACAGCACCGCCAACTTCCTGCAACTGTTGCCGCCGTCCACGACCCCCGAAGATACCGCTTCGTCCGGCTTGGGGATAATGCCGAAAGTGGTGCTCCGCAAATTCAGTGTGACCAACAATCGCGGTATCCGTTATGCGGATGTCGCTTCCAATATGGACTGTACGCTGCATACCGATTCGTTGGAGTTGGGTTACGACGGACAGCGTAAGGGCTATCATATTGTCTTTACCGGCGCAGCCGATGCCCAATTGCCGGAATATGGCGTTGCGCAGACCGTGCCCTATGCGTTTAGGGGAAATATCGGGTGGAACACCGATAATCCTTACCGGTTCAGCCTGACTGATTTTAACGCCAATGTGGCAAGCATGCCGATAGCGGCTGACTTGTCGGCAAATCTTGGTGATACGATTGTGGTCGACCGCATGAATGTCGCAATGGGACCGCTCCGCTATACGGACGTGGCAGAATATGTGCCGGCTTCCTATATGAAGGGTTTTGAAAATCTGACGACGGACTTTTCCGTCACAGCCGCGTTGAAACTCGTAAAGCCTTTCCGTGTGGGTGTCGATGCCGAACCTTCGTTTGAGGCCGAAGTGCAGATTCCGGAATGCTATATTCAGCCGGGCAAGTCGCGCGACTATCGCATCCAGCGTTTCGCGTTGGATGCAAATCTGGCGTATGATGCCGATTCGCCGGAGAAAAGCCGGCTTCGGTTGGGCCGTTGCCTGTTGCAGGGCTTCGGTATTTCGCTGGACGTTTCCGGCAATGCTTCCGACCTGAAAGGCAATTCGCTGGTGGATACGAAGGTGACGGGTGAAGTGGACTTTGGAAAGCTCGTGAAGCTAATGCCAAAGAAACTGCCGGTGCGCATAGCCGGACGAATGAAGCTGAACACGGCGCTGCGTTTCCATTTGAGTGATTTGAATGTCAACTCTTTCCATAAAATGCAGGCTAACGGCGAAGTGGATTTGCGGAACATGTTCTACCATTCGCCGATGGACTCGATGGCTGTCTTTGCACGGACCGGAAAAATCAAATTCGGAACCAACAGCCAGTTCCTGAATGCCAACAATGAAATGAAGGACATTTTGATGGCATCCGTTTCGCTCGATTCTCTGTATGCAGGCATGCCGGGACTTCGCCTCAGTATGACGAAGGCAAGTATCGGTGCGGGAAGTTTGGGCAAGGCTTCCGACTTGCTCGACACGACAAGCATCACGCCTATCGGGGCCCGGATTAAAATTGGACGACTCAATCTGCTCAGTAAGGACGACTCTTCGCAAATCCGTGTAGTGGATTTTGAAAGCAACGGTTCTATCAAGCGGTTTAAGGATAATGGAAAACTTCCGTTGCTGGATTTCGGCATCGGCTTCAAGCGCATACGTTATAGCGACCGCATGACAAGTCTTGTGCTCCGTGAAGGAAAAATCGGCTTGCTTGCCAACCGAAAACCCGGCCGTCGGAATTTGCGTTTGCAGGCACGAATCGACTCGATGTGCCAGGTTTATCCGGAACTGTCGCGCGACTCCGTGGTGGCCCTTTACCGTTCACAGCAACGGAGGGCGCATAAAACGGTGGAATTGAGTGAAGATGAATTTGTCGACCTTTCGCTCGACAACGAATTCAAACGCATCTTCCGTCGCTGGAACATGCGCGGGGAAATCAAGGCAAAACGTTGTATGCTGTTTACTCCTTATTTCCCGGTAAGAAATGTGCTGAAGAATGTGGACATGACTTTCAATATGGACAGTTTCAACATCAATAATCTGGGTTATAAGGTAGGCCGTTCCGACATGACGTTGAGCGGTTCCGTATCGAATATCCGCCAGACATTGATGGGCAGCAAGCGCAAGCCGCTGACGTTTACATTCTCAATCCTGTCGGATACGCTCGATGTCAACCAATTGCTTTCTGTTGCCTACAAGGGTTCTGCATTTGCCGCCGACACTTTGCAGAGTGCCGCATTCAATATCTCGTCTGTCGACGATGAAAACCGTTTGGAAGAAATGGTGGTATCATCTTCGGAATCAGCCGATACGGCCGTACAGCATGCCATCATCATCCCGAAAAACATAGCGATGGATTTGAAGGTGCGCAACAAATATGCACGTTACAGCGATTTGGATCTGTATGATTTGCGTTCCGACCTAATGGTCAACAAGGGTGTGTTGAGTCTGCGCAATCTTGCAGGCAAGACTACCGACGGCTCGATGAAGCTGGACATGGTCTATGCTACCGCATCACGCAAGGATATCGGTTTCGGCATGTTTATGAATCTGCGGGATATCAACGTCGGACGTTTCCTTCACATGATGCCTGACCTCGACACCATTATGCCTATGCTGAAGGAGGTGGACGGAGTTATCAATTCCCGTCTGGCGATAACTACGAAAGTGGATTCGCTGATGAACGTGATGCTGCCGACTACCAATGCCGCTTTGCAGATTGACGGAAAAGACCTTGTGCTGCTCGATTCCGAAACTTTCCGCACGCTGTCGAAGCTGCTTCTTTTCAAGAACAAGCAGCGTAATGTGATTGACAGCCTTTCGATGGAAGTGGCTGCCTACGATTCGAAAATCGACGTCTATCCGTTTATTCTCAATATGGACCGCTACAAGCTCGGTATTATGGGTACCAACGATTTCGACATGAACGTCAACTACCATATTTCGATACTCAAATCGCCGATTCCGTTCAAGTTCGGTGTGAACATTACGGGTAATGTCGACGACTTGAAATTTGGGCTTGGCAAGGCGAAGTTGAAAGAAAATGAGGTGGCACGTACTACCGCCATTACCGATTCAACCCGTCTGAACCTCTACCGCCAGATGGGAGAGGTGTTCCGTCGTGGAGCTGAGGCGGCTTTGCGAAACAGCGACATGAGTATGTATAACGAGGCGCAGAAACGGAACCTGCGTAAAAAACAGGGTAACCTTACGGATGAAAAACTGACTCACACCGACAGCCTGAATCTGATTCGGGAGGGAGTCATTGCTTTGCCCGACAGTGTACTGACTGTTCAGCCGACAGAAATGCAGAACGCGGATAATACAGACAAAGGAGAGAAAAAAGAAAACGAAAAACCTAAAAGGCAGAAAGCTTCAATGCGTAGGCAGGAGGCCGTAAAGCCGGAATAATACAACAAAACATGATGACAAAAGAAGAAACTGCTTACCGGAATTATCTGGAACGGACAGGCGAGAAGTCTGCTCCTATTGCTGCCGCCCTGATTGATATGGACGGAGTGCTTTACGACTCAATGCCTAACCATGCAAAGGCGTGGGAGAAGGTCGCTGCCGAACAGGGATGGAATTTTACGCCCGAAGAATTTTATCTGTATGAGGGAATGACGGGCGACGGCATTATCCGTCTGCTTATGAAACGCGAAAAAGGGCGTACGGATGTGACGGACGAAGAGTCAAGAAAAATTTATGCTTCGAAAGTAGCACATTTTTCCACAATGGGACCGGTCAATCAGATTGACGGAACTGCGGGAATGCTGAATACGTTGCGTGACTCAGGAATCCAGCGTGTGCTAGTGACGGGCTCCGGACAGAATTCGCTGATTGACCGCCTCAATACCGACTATCCGGGAATATTCTCCAATGAACTCCGTGTGACGGGCTACGATGTGAAAAAGGGCAAGCCCGATCCGGAACCTTACCTTATGGGATTGCAAAAAGCACATCAGCAGGCCGACAGTACGATTGTGATTGAGAATGCGCCGTTGGGTGTGCGTGCCGGTCACGCTTCGGGATGCTTTACGGTAGGCATCACCACCGGTCCGATTCCGGCACCGGTCATGTATGAAAACGGAGCGGACATCGTCTACCCGACAATGCGCGACTTTGCGGCTGCGTTGCCTTCGCTGATTGAACTTCGCAAACGACTGTCGGAAAAGGAGGAATAGACTATGGAACATCAGGAACTGCTGTTTACCAACCATGTGTCGGAGGCTTTGTCGGAACTGCTTGCCGGCATGCAGGCCAACCGCGTGTTTGTACTGACCGATGAAAATACACGTCGGGAAGTGCTGCCACGGCTTTCGGAAAATGCTTTCGTCAAGGATGCAGCCATCATAGAGATACCCGCCGGCGACATGAACAAGAACTTGGATTCGCTCAGCCATGTGTGGCAGGAATTGCAGAAAGGGGGAGCTACACGCCGTTCGGTGATGGTTAATCTCGGCGGGGGTGTGGTGACCGACCTTGGAGGTTTTGCCGCTGCCACGTTCAAGCGCGGCATGCGTTTTATCAATGTGCCGACCACACTGCTGAGTGCCGTCGATGCCGCTGTTGGCGGAAAGACGGGCGTGAATTTCAACGGGTTGAAGAATGAAATCGGGGTTTTCTGCGAAGCGCAGGCGGTGATTATTTCCACCTGTTTCTTCCGTACGCTTCCCGAACACGAAGTGAAGTCGGGTTACGCCGAAATGCTGAAACACGGGTTGCTGAGCGATGAAAAGACCTATAAGAAACTGCTTGCCTATGATTTCGGATGCAGCGACGGCGATGAACTTTTGTCGCTGTTGCAGGAATCGGTAGAGGTGAAACGCCGTATTGTAGAGCAGGACCCGTTTGAAAAAGGACTCCGCCGTGCGTTGAATTTAGGCCATACGATAGGGCACGCCTTTGAAAGTTTTGCCATGCGCCGCGACCGTCCCGTTTCGCACGGTTATGCCGTTGCCTGGGGGCTTGTGGTAGAGGCTGTATTGTCGAAACTTGTCAAGGGTATGGACAGTGAGATTCTCTATGGATTAGCCGACTATGTCTATCGCCATTACGGAGTGTTCCCCATAACTTGCGACGACTACGACGAGTTGCTGGAGTTGATGCGTCACGACAAGAAAAGCGAATCGGGTGAATACAACTTTACGCTGATTCGTCGTGCAGGTGATGTGGAAGTTGACTGCCATTTGCCGGAAGCGGAGATACGCACGGCGCTTGACATTTATCGGGATTTGATGCACATATAACGATTGCCGTCGGGAGCGTCACTGCTCGGTGTCGACGGTTATCTTTACATCATAGCTGAGGAGCGTATATGCCACGGTGAAGGGCGTTGCGCTCCTTTTCGGTTTTTTGCCGAGGTGATAGTAGAAATTGTGTTGGCGGTCGAACGAGCGAATGGATACCTGTCGTGTTGTCGCTGCCGGAATATCGCAGTTGATTTCGTAAAATTCTTCATGGAGCATTTCGCCTTCGGGCATGCTGTAGGTGAATTTTACACACAGGCGCGAGAGGTGGAAAGGCGTTTCGTTGGTGACGAAAAACGTTTCATTGGCATCGTTGACGGTTTTGCTGTAGCCGGAAAAGGTGATGCGGTCGGCATAGCGAAGCGTGTCGGCTGTGCCGTTGCGCAGCAGTTCTTCCATAGTGGAGAGCGGTGTCAGCTGGGTGCGCAGAGTGTTTACCTTTCGTTTGGCTGACAGTTGGACCATGGCAATGGCAGCCAATATCAGAATCAGTACGCGTTTCATGATAATTAAAAATATATGGTTTCGTTGTCGTCTTTTCCGATTTCTATTTTTCGTAGTCCAGGTTGAGGTTTTTCCTTGTCAAAGTGCGGATAGACTCCTACGCCTTGGAGCGTAGAGTTGGGAATTATCCGAGCCAGATTGACTCTCAGTTTCAACCTGAGTTCCGGGTTGCTGAACAGCACCGTCTTTCCTTTTGCCGTGATTACGGCTTTGCTTTCGACGAGCGTGTGCGACAGGCCTTCTTCCAGATTGCAGTAGATGTAGCAGTAGAGTTCAGCCGGAGCTGCTGCACGGACCATATAGCCCACAATCGTACCGCGGTCGATGGACTTGTCGGCCGACTCGACGGCAACAATCCGATAATAAGTCGAAGAATGGAGTTCGGATATGTTTTCCGTGTGTTTTTCAATCCCCACAATCATGCCCCTATCGGGATAAACCCAGAGTCCGGTCAGACTGTCGGCAGCCTGTTGAACATGCAACGCCGGCTTCCAGTCATAACCTCTCAGTGGTTTCACCGAGTCGGGAAATTCCATCGCCGCTGCAAGTAGCGGAACGAGGAATGTCAGTATGACGGAAAGCCGGCGCATATGATGTGATTTTCGTTACTACATGTTGAATCGGTATTGCAGACCAAAACTGAAGATTTCCTTAAACTGCCAGTATTTCCACTTGTCGTTGTAGTTTGCCGAGTCGTCGAAACGGAGGTGGGCATAAATCTGAGTGGAAATGTATTTGTTTACCGAGAAATTCATTGTCGTTTCCAGGTCGCTCTGCAGATAGGAATAGTCGGAGAAGACGAACCAGCGTGAGGACAATGATATGCCCGGAACGATGGTCCATGTAAGTTTGCACTCGCTGCTCGAACCTATTTCGTGACCTAAACGCTTTCCGTTTTCAATACCGTAGACCGACGGGTCGATACGCGTGTCCTTGCAAATCTTCATGTTGTAGGAAAGCGGTGACAGTGACGCGTCGAACTGGCATGTTCCACGGCTGTTTGCTGTTGAATACGTCATACCGATACCGGCATTCAATTCACCCGGAGTGAGGATGGATGCCTTCAGGTTGTAGGTATTGGTTTCATAATTGTTCAGCACCTGAGTCTTGAATTGGAGGTTCATACTGTAGTAGAACTTTTTCGTTGCCTTGATACCGAATTTGGTGTTGAATTGCAGGAGGTCTTCATTGATGGCATAGTCGCGCAATTCGTCGTCGGGCGCAGAGTTCAAACCTAACTTATACTGGAATGTCATTTCGAACAATGTGTTCGGGTTCAGCGTCTGGTTCAGTTTCAAGTTGTAGTAGATGTTGCCGATGGCGTTGAGGTTCTTTGTACCGCCCTGATACCAGTTTTCTGAAAGATAGGATTGAGAGAACTGAAGCATGGAACTGAAACTGTGAATCCAGTTCTTTTTCTTGATGTCGTTTTCCGGTGCGGCTTGTGGCAATGAAATACGACGTTCTTGAATGACCAGTTTGTTTTTCTTCACATCGGCTGTCACCTTGTATTCTTTCGGCGGTTCCGGCAGCATAGATATGTTGTAGGGAACGAGCCAGGGTGACTCGCAGACTATACGGTTGATTTGCGTGCGTTCGAACCATATTTGCCAACCGGCATTGTCGCTCCATTCCGGGGTGAATTCCAGTTTCGTCGGAGTGTACCCGTTGTTCCATTCCTGTAAAGCAATAGGCTTGTCGGGAATAATGCTGTAGGAATAGAATACGATAGGCAGAAAGAGCAGGCTTTCTGTCGTCGGTCTGTATTCCATTCGCGCCAGTGAGTCGGCCAGTAGCAGCAGCTTTTCGGAGTTGTCGACTGCTGTCGGTATGGTGTCAGTAGCTGTTTTTTTGCGTGAAGTGTTCAGTCTTGTGAGTGCCACTTTTGTTTTTAGCGAATCCGCTGGTATGGCCTTCTTTTGCACCACAGACTTTTTCGTTTTCTTGGCAGTTGCAAGAGTGTCAGTCGTATTTATGGTCTTCACCTGCACGGTTTGCAGGGAAGATTTAGCCGTCGTCCCAATCGAATCCGGCATTTCATTCGCCGTCAAAGACATCGTCGCAAATAAGGCAGCAAAAAGCGACAACGCGTATTTTTTCTTCATACACTTAATTATGTTTTATAGTTTGTATTAACCGAGATCTTGATTTATACATCCGATTCTTCAGTGTCTGTATTTCGGGCAACAATATCTTTTGCAGTGTCAAAATCCTTTCTGAACACAAGTATGCGCACCTTGCTTGCCGAACAGTCGGGCAATGGCAGTAGCGTCGACATATTTTCGTTGGCAATAACACATTCTATGCCGTTTGTGTTCAGCACCCCTTTAATGATATAGGCAGTTACGGCATCGGGATATGTGTCGAATGTCACAAGGTCTTCCGGTTTTTTCATATTCTTAAGTTTTTTACAAAAATAGTGAAAGGCGAGAGCAGAGACAAATGAAAACGGAGTTTTCTGATTAGGCTATGCCGAGCCGCATCCTATTTTCTACAAAAATACAAAATACAGTTGGATTATCCCAACAAAATCAGCTGTTTGATACTGTTTAATTTATATCGGAGAAATCCTTATTTAATTCCCAGTCTGTTGAGGGTTGCCTGATAGCGGCGGGCGTTGGCCATGTGTTCGGTCGACGATGCCGTAAAATTGTGGTAACCCGAGAAATCTTCTTTAGCGCACATGAAAATGTAGTCGTGCTGTGGAGCGTTGAGCACGGCGTTCAGTGTCGTTTTTTCCGGAAGGCGGATAGGACCCGGCGGCAAGCCGATATTGCGGTAAGTGTTGTAGGGAGAATTTACCTCCAGATGCTTGTGCATGACGCGGCGAAGCTGGAAATCGCCGACAGCAAATTTAACGGTGGGGTCGGATTGCAGCTTGATTCCTTTTTCAAGCCGGTTGAGATAGAGGCGTGCCACTTTCCCTTTTTCTGCCGACTGTGCCGTTTCCTCTTCAACGATTGACGCCAATGTTGACACTTCGATGGGCGTCAGACCGATTTTTTCCGCTTTTTTCAAACGGTCTTCATCCCAAAAGGTATTGTAGGCCGCATGAATTTTTTTCAGCACCTGTTCGGGTGTAGCCGTCCAATAGAATTCGTATGTGTCGGGGATGAGCAAGGCCGGCATGGTTTCTTTTGTCACGCCATATTCCTTGTATGTGTCGGCAGAAGTGAGGTAATTCAGCATGTCGTCCTTTGTAAAGCTGAAAGCGTTTCCGGCACGTTCGGCGAAATCCTCCAGCGTGCGGAGATTGTTGAACGTGAATTTGAAAGGCTGCTGTTCCTTGTTGGCCAATTTCTTCCATAGCGATACGGGCGATGTTCCTGCCGGAATGTAGTAGCGTCCGGTGTTGTTTTCGATATTGTTTCCGGCTGTGCTGTTCAGTTGCATGACCTTGCGTGCTATCTTTTCTCCGAAATACGTCTGGAGTGAGTCCTTGAGTGCTGCTTCAGTCGTGTTGGGATAGACGTAGAACACGACATCCTTATCCGTTTTTGATGTGAACAGCGGTAAAACCACGATTGCACCCACAATAAGAATTGTGAGTGCAATGGCAGCTATGATAAGTTTCTTTTTTGTTTTTCTCTTTCCTGTAATCTCAACTTTTTCGTTTTCCATTATTGTTGCTGTTAGTTATATCCGTAGCTTAAAGTGGTGTAATAGCGTGTCTGTCCGGCAAATGACGGCTGCTGCTCGTAGGAGAGCGTGATGAAATGGTCGCCGAAGCGGTCAAACCATACGACTTGCAGCATGTTGCCTACCTGATACGAACTGGCGGGCGGTCCGTACATTTTGCTCAGCTTGCGCTGCAGCTTGTTGTAGCGCGACAGGTTAAAGCGGCTCGACGAGTCGGAGAAGCTGATGCTTGTCAGTCGTCCCATTCTGTCGTAATAGGCAATGGCATCCTCCCATTTATAGCTCATTTCGCGGACGTTGCGCAAATATATTTCCGTTTCGCCATATCCGTCAATGTCGTATCCGTTGCTCCAGAGCAGGTCGATGCTGTTGGAGAGCGAAAGCCCGAATGACAGTCCTATGAAGGTGTTCAGTACGGGCGCACTGTGGTAGGGCACGAATGTCGGCGGACGATGTGGGCGCGGCACCGGTTTCCAGCAAGGCCGGTGTGGACGATAGGGCGGTGGTGCGGGCGAAAATGTCGGATGTCCGTGTCCCGGATGGTGTGGAGGCGCTATGTCAGGTTTTCCGCCGGGGTGATGTCCGTGATTCGGCCGATTGCTGATTCCACCCGGATTTCCGTTTGGCTTGCCGCCATTCGGTTTGTGTCCGTGGTTCGGACGGTTGTTTGTTCCGCCGGGATTGCCACCGGGTCTGCCACCGTTGGGACGGTTGCCTGACGGTTTTTCGGGTTTCCCCGGCTTGTCAGGCTTCTCCGGTTTTTCGGGTTTGTTTGTTCCGCCTCTATAACCATTATATTGCGGAGCACTCGATTGTGCTGCGTAAATCTCAGCTGTCGGAAAAATCAAAGCCATGTCAACGATTGCTCCCCATAGGATTCTGACTGTCGTTTTCATAATTCTTGATTCTGTATTCGTTTCTTTATTCAATAGACCGCCAGTCGGCCTGTAGGTTTAATGATGTTTACGGATTTGACAAAAATTGTGACAAAATGAGATTCTCGCATTTAATTGTTAAATATAATTCTTAAATTTGTAGTGGTGAAATTTTTTCAAAATATTAACTCTTAATCTGTCCGGTTTGAAAGCTATTATGAAAGGCTTTTCCTATGTGTTACTGATAGTTGTGGGTTGTTTGCTGTGGTGTTGTTCGCCTGCGGAAACACCCATCGAGCAATCGTTGCGGCGGTTGGATGACAGCATTGCCAACCGTGGAGCCATTCGGGAACGGAAAGAAAAGCAACTGCAGCAGTTTAGGGCTCTGGTAGAGGAGGCCAAATTGCCCCATGAACGATACAAGGCGTTGTCGGCTCTCTACAATGCCTATCGAAATTATAATGTCGACTCTACTCTTCACTATGCCTTGCTGAAAAAAACGGTGGCCCTTTCTGTTGAGGACCCTTTGCTGATTCAGGACGCTACGCTCGACATTGTGAGCATCAGTGCCATTAACGGGTTCTATGTGGAGGCTCTTCAGGAACTGGAGAAACTGGATACCGCCCGGCTTTCGCCTGTAATTTACCAAAAATATCTGCAGACACGTGTCACGCTCTATGATTCGATGGTAAATACCTACCGCGAGCAGGGTGTGTGGGACAATTACAGTCAAACGCTGGTGGGATACCGGGAAAAACTGTTGCCTTTGCTTGATGCCGACAGCCCTGATTTTCTTATCATGCTGATTTCACTGGAGAGGGAAACCGGCGGCGTGAAGAAGGAAAGCATTGTTTCCGCTGAAAACCGGTTGGCTGCCGACGAGAGTCTTTCGTTGCACGAGAGGGCAGTGCTCAGCTATGTGCTGTCGCATGCCTATGAAGAAAATAACGACCCGGAGCGGGCACTGTATCATCTTGTCCAGGCTGCCATTTACGACATAAGTACACCTGTGAGGGAACATAAGTCATTGTACGAGCTGGCAGACAAACTGTTTGCCAAGGGTGACATCGAGCGTGCCTACCGCTATATTGACACCTCTATCGAGGATTTGTCGAACACGAAGGCGAGGGTGCAGATGCAGTCGCTCGAGGATTTGATTCCCGGCATCATATCAGCCTATAACGCCAAAAAGGAAAGCGACCGCTTCAACCTGATGCTGCTTTTGGTGCTGGTCAGTGTGGTGGCTGTGCTGCTGATTGTGCTGTTGCTTCTGCTTTCACGTGCCAAGAAGAAAGTGCAGCAGTCCAACCGCCGAACGGAGGAAATGAATGCCGCCCTCAATGAAACGAATAACGAGCTTTGCGAGCTCAACCGGCGTATTGCCGAATCCGACAATGTAAAGGAAATCTATATCGGGCAATATATAGAAATGTGTTCGTCCTATATCGAGCGCATGGAGAAGTACCGCGCTAACCTGTTGAACGTGTCGCGGACAAAGGGTGCGAAGGAACTTACGGAAGCGTTGAAGTCATCGTCGTTTATCAGCAGTGAGTTGAGCGATTTTTATTTGAAGTTCGACGTGTCGTTTCTTCATATATATCCGAATTTCGTTGAAGAGTTCAACAGTCTTCTCCGTGAAGAATGCAGGTTCGACATTACTCCCGGAAAACCGCTGAACACCGAACTCCGCGTGTTCGCCCTCATTCGTCTGGGAATCACCGACAGCAACAAGATTGCCGAATTCCTCCGCCGTTCTGTTTCCACGATCTACAACTATCGGGTGAAAATGCGCAATGCCGCCAAGTTCGACCGTGAGGATTTTGAAAAGCAGGTGATGAAAATAGGTAAAAATGACTTCAAAACCAACTACTAATATTCGTTGATTGGTTTTATTTAAATTGTTGATATATAGTGTTGTAATGTTTTAATTTTACTACTATTTTTATCAAAGGCAGTTGTTGGTATCGATATAGTGCTTAATTTTGAACTGCAATAAGGAAGTGCGGTATAACAGGAACGACAAGTTCAGGAGTATTGGAAACATTATTAGGGCTTTATTTGAAGGAATTGTACTTCCTTATTTTGCATATAGCAGTTGACGTGAGAAAAAGACATTAAATATAAACATTAAAATTTTTTACTATGAAACGAATCTTGTTATCAACGTTTGTTGCTTGTTCCGCAATGTTCGCTTTCGCGGCAGAAACGGTGCAATCGCCGGACGGAAACCTTTCGGTAACTTTCGACTTGAACAAGGAAGGAACTCCGACCTATTCAATGAATTTTAAGGGCAAGGAAGTGATGAAGCCGAGTAAACTGGGCTTGGAACTGAAAAAAGGCACTTCTTTAATGGACGGTTTCAAACTGGAAAAAACTACACGCTCCACTTTCGACGAAACATGGGAGCCGGTGTGGGGTGAAACAAAGACTATCCGCAACCACTACAATGAAATGGCTGTACGTCTTTCTCAGCAGGCCGACGGCAAGACCCGCTATATGATTATCCGTTTCCGTGTTTATGACGACGGTATGGGTTTGCGCTACGAATGGCCGGAACAGAAGGATTTCACTTATTTTGTCATCAAGGAAGAACATACGCAGTTTGCCATGACCGGCGACCACACTGCTTATTGGATTCCGGGCGACTACGACACTCAGGAATATGACTACGCTATTACCCGTTTGTCGGAAATCCGTGGAAAAATGAATGAAATGCTGAACCCGGGCAACGCTTCAACAACGGTGTTCTCTCCGACAGGCGTTCAGACTTCACTCCAAATCAAGACTGACGACGGTATTTATTTGAACCTTCACGAGGCTGCTTGTATCAACTATTCAACAATGCACCTCAACCTCGACGACAAGAATCTGGTGTTCGAATCATGGCTGACTCCGGATGCACGCGGCGACAAAGGCCATATGATGGCTCCGTGCCATACTCCGTGGCGTACGGTTATGGTGACCGACAATGCCTGCGACGTTTTGGCATCTAAGCTGATTCTCAACTTGAACGAACCTTGTAAAATTGAAGATACTTCCTGGATTCATCCTACAAAATATATGGGTGTATGGTGGGAAATGATTACCGGCAAGGGTACTTGGTCATATACAAATTTCCACGCAGTGAACCTCGACAGCATTGACTATAAGAGTGCAAAGCCTAACAACACTCATAGCGCCAACAATGAAAACGTGAAACGCTATATCGACTTTGCTTCTGAACACGGTTTTGACCAGTTGCTCGTTGAAGGTTGGAACATCGGTTGGGAAGACTGGATTGGCAATGACAAGGACTATGTGTTCGACTTCGTTACTCCTAACCCGGATTTCGACATCGAAATGCTCAACAAGTATGCCCACGACAAAGGCATCAAATTGATGATGCACCACGAAACTTCCGGTTCGCTCCGCAACTACGAACGTCACATGGAAGCTGCTTACGATTTGATGAACAAATATGGCTACGATGCCGTGAAGAGCGGTTATGTAGGTAATATCATTCCGCGTGGCGAATACCACTACGGACAGTGGGCCAACAATCACTACCTCTATGCTATCCAGCAGGCTGCAAAACATAAAATCATGGTGAACGCTCACGAGGCTACACGCCCGACAGGTTTGTGCCGTACATATCCTAACCTTGTAGGTAATGAAAGTGCCCGGGGTACAGAGTATCAGGCTTTCGGCGGAACAATGCCTCACCACGTTACAATTCTGCCGTTTACCCGTTTGCAGGGCGGTCCGATGGACTACACTCCGGGTATCTTCTGCATGGATCTTTCCAAGTTTGCTCCTAACAACCAGTCAAAGGTTAATTCAACGCTTTGCAACCAGTTGGCTCTTTATGTGACAATGTACTCACCGCTCCAGATGGCGGCCGACCTTCCGGAAAACTATGCCCGCTATATGGACGCTTTCCAATTCATCAAGGATGTAGCTGTAGATTGGGACGACAGTAAATATTTGTCAGCCGAACCGGGCAAATATATCGTTGCAGCCCGTAAGGCAAAAGGCACTGAAAACTGGTTTGTTGGTGGTGTTACAAATGAAGAAGCACGCACAATGCCGTTGGCATTCGACTTCCTTAACAAGGATCAGAAATATGTAGCTACTGTCTATGCAGATGCAAAAGATGCCGACTACGCTACAAACCCGGAAAAATATGTGATTACGAAGGGTATCGTTACCGCTAAGGATAAAGTGAAAATCTTTATGGCACGCGGCGGTGGTTTCGCTGTAAGCCTTGTTCCGGCAACAGATGCCGACAAAGGTTTGAAAAAACTGAAACTGAAATAAAACAGGTATCTTTTAAGGACATTACAGAAACTGCCGTATTCTTTCAAAGGATGCGGCAGTTTTTATGTTGTAAAAACGAAAAATTTTCTTTTAGTTTCCAAAAACATGTTTTATCTTTACAAAATCCAATTTAAAGATAGATGTGGCTATGAAACAATATTATTTTGTAAACAGCCAGGGACAGCAGATTGGCCCTGTGCCGATGGAAGAGTTGAGAAATCACAATATACAACGCAATACTCCCGTTTGGTGTGAGGGTATGACAGACTGGGCGGAAGCAGGTCAGGTGCCGGAACTGGGATTCCTTTTTGCCTCTGGTCCGACATACGGTTATGGACAAGGCGGTTATTCGCAGGGCAGTTTTGGCAACATGCCACCGCAGAATCCAGGCTATAACGCTCCGATGCAGAAGCCTGACAATTATTTGGTTTGGTCAATTCTCTGTACGGTGCTTTGCTGTATCCCGTTTGGTGTTGCGGCTATCGTATTTGCGTCAAAGGTGGATTCCCTGTGGTCGCAAGGCAGATATGACGAGGCTGTCGCTGCTGCAAACAAGGCAAAGAAATATACCATCATTGGTGCTGTCACTTCCATTGTAATTGGTATCCTCTATTTCATTTTAGTGGTATCATTGGGGATTTTTAGTGCCAGTGAAGAGTTGTACTACTATTAATGGCAGTTGTTGGCGATAGAAAGAAACGGAGACTTTGGCTCCTCATCATAGTGGCGGCGGTAATTATCGTCGCCATTTATTCTTATTATGTAGACACGTTGCAGTCGGAATGGGCTCCCAAATGCTTTTTTCTGATGCTGACGGGGTGGAAATGTCCGGGTTGTGGTACTCAAAGGGCTTTTCACGAATTGGCTCACCTGAATTTCGCAGGCGTGTGGCATACGAATCCCATTCTGTTTTTGGCAATACCCTATATGTTGCTGCTTGCCTATCTGAGTTATTTCGGCGGAGAGCGTCGTTTCCCTCGGCTGAATGCGGCTGTCTACAGTTCACGTGGGGTTATGGCCGTGTTTTACATTATAATTGGTTACTGGGTGTTGCGGAATGTGTTTGGTTTTTAAATCCCAATCGGTCTTTGACCCCCAATAATGAGTTAAGGATATCAACAACAGTACAAAATCCAACAAGCTAATTGGGTTAAAAAGAGCCGGAAAGATTTATGCAAAATCGTTGCGGCTTTTTAGAATAATATGTATTTTAGGGCTTTAAATTTATGTATCAATGAAGTACTATTATTTCATAAACAGTTTCAATAATCGGAAAGGTCCGTTTCGCATAGACGAACTGCATAATTACAATATTCTGCGCACAACTTTGGTGTGGTGTGAAGGCATGCCCAACTGGCAGCCGGCGGGTCAGGTGCCTGAACTGGCTTTCCTGTTTCAGTCGCAGAATTATGGACAAGGCTATTCGCAGTCTTACACGCAGACTCCTCAACCTTTGTCCAATAAGCCCGACAGTTATCTGGTATGGTCGATTCTCAACTTGATTTTCTGTAACCTGTTCGTGGGAATTGCTGCTCTTGTGTTCAGTATTATGGTGGAATACAATTGGGACCGTCAGAAATATGACCAGGCTGCATCGGCATCCAAGAATGCCCGTATCTTTAATATTATCGGTTTGGTATTGGGTGTTCTCAGTGTGGTGGCATGGATTGTGATTTGGGCTCTTTACGGGTTCACTATTTTCGGACTGTTAGGTCTGGCCGGCGCCGAAATGTGCTATTGGTAATGCCTTTATAAAGGGGAAATTCTGTTCGATATAAACTTGTTGCAAAACTTTTATATGTGAACAAATTTCGTTACTTTTGTATATGTCCGGTTGTGGGAGATTTCTACTCTCGCAATCGGAGTAACTTAAAATAATATAAAGGGAACTATGAGACTATCTATCGCTTATCCGGAATTGTCGAAAGAAATAGACAAAAGATTCGGACACAAAATTGTTTTTGAGTATGTAAGTTCCGATACCACCAAGGTGTCGAAGGAAATTTCACTTCCGTTTTTTGGATCTACAAAATTGGGACTCGAACTGAAGGTGCTGGGTTTTGGTGATACGACCCTGAAACTGAAAACGGCATCCGATGTGCTGTCGAAACTGCTTTCACTGATGCCGAGTCTTGATATTACCAAATACGCAGTCATTGAAAAAGACACTATCAGTCTGTTTTTGGGAAATGTAGAGGAACTTCGGCAGGTGTTCCAATATATCCGTCCGACGGCATTGAGTTTTTCTGAAACTCAAGTGCATTTGGACATGGTGAGCCTTTAGGCGAAAACTACTGTTGTGGGAAAATTTAGACAAAACGGCTATGAATACATTTTTCTTGAAAAACTGGGACAGACCCGAAAAGGTCTGTTATGAAATCTATGGAATTGATAAGGTTTCCGGCATCCGCTATTCTGTGGCGTTGTTGGGAACGCGGAAGGCTGCCGAGCGGACATTAGACGATTATTTGTGGTGGAAACTTCCGTCATGGCAGTTGTTGAAAGACGAACGACCCGACTATTCGGAGTATCTGCATATTGAAAAAACGACGATTGCAGCCTATAAAAAGAACCGCTATAATGAACTGATGGCACGGGTTGGCCTTCACTCCGGCTACGGCAGCGCATGCTGTTTCGTGAATGAATTCTGGGGCTTTATTTTTGACCGTATTGTAGAAAGTGCACCGCTTTCGGGGGTTCATGAATTTGACATAGGTGGGGAACTGGAGCAGGAAGCATTCAACTGTACCCGGTTTCGGGTGAAAACGGGCGAATGCGCTGGCAATCCTTCTGAAATCGAAGTGACGTTGGAGCTGGTGTTCCGCAATCTTCCTGACAGCATAGCCGGAAAGGTGTTCGACCAGTCGGCGGTTGTGTTTCGCGGAACAGCCGAACAGTTGAAAACGAGAATAGGGGAGTATTCATTCGAGGACTGTTGCCGCAGCATATTCATGGAGGGGTACCGTAATTTCTTTTACGGTTATCCGCCTGTCAGCGATTGGATGATGACGCCCATTTTCGAAGACAGCCGTCGGGAACGCCACGATTTGATGGAGGAGTTCTATGGCGTGATTCCGTTGCCCGATGCCGCCCGTCCGCCGCTTCGTCGCCATCCGAAATGGTCCTATTGATAAAATAATTGCCAATAAAAAACGGAAACTGCGGGATGCGGTTTCCGTTTTTGTTATGTGGGATTGCTGATTATTTTTCCATCATGAATGAGCGGGAAATAAGGCGATAGTTGTCGACGAATACCTCCACGGTGTAGTTACCTTTGCTTAGCACGGTGTTTACGTTGTGGTAGACGGTCAACGATACTTCCTGCTGGTCGTATTCAATTGTTTTCCGTTCGGTGTAGACTACGTTGCCGCCTTCAAACGGGAATGTGGCACCGTTTCCGAGCACATTGCCTTCCGGGCTGACGATACGTACGTAGAATGTCTTTTCGCCTACCGGAGTTGAATTGTTTTGTGGAATCGTGAAACTGACAATCAGTTGTTTTGCCTTGCCGATACGCTTCTCGGTTTTTCCGCGCTTGTTGACGGGCGTGAAGCGAAGTCCTGTCAGATTAAGTTTTTCGGCGAGTTCCATGCGCTGTGAAAGCACCTGGTTCTTTTCCGAAACACTTGATACCTGGCTGACCAACTGACGGTTCTTTTCCTTGATTTCCTTGTTTTCAGCCTTCAGTCCGGCATTTTCCTTACCGAGGGAATCGATGACGGCTACATAGTGGCGCATCAGTTTCTTCAGTGTGGAAATCTCGTCCTGCAGTTCCTTTATACGTTTCCCAGATGTGATTTTCTGCGTTTTCAATTCGACAAGCAGTTTTTCCACCTTGTCCTTGGCTTCCGCATACTTTTCAATGAGGGAGTCGTTCTGCAGGTATTGAGCCTGGTTTTCGTATTGCTGGAATTCTGTGTTCAGCTGTTCGTATTCACCGGCAAGCTGCAACTGGTCGTTGACAAGCTTCAACGAGTCAATTTGAGCCTGCATCTGTTCCGTTTTTGAATTGCAGGAACTGAATGACAGCACAATCAGTCCCAGCAGAGCAACAATAACCAGAATGCCGCCAAGGCGTACGAGCTTGCGGCCTTTCTGCATTTCCTTGTCTTCCGTGTTATTCAAGTCCATTGTTTTTATTGATATCCTTTTTCAGAAGTGCAAATATAGTCAGTTTTTTTAATTTATAAAAATAGCGGAAAATATAGCCTTCAGTTTGAGTGAAAATCAGTCAATCGGATAGTCGGTATAGTCGTACAGCACGGTCGACAGATAGCGTTCTCCCGTATCGGGCAGCAGTGCAACGATAGTCTTGCCCTTGTTTTCCGGCTGTTGTGCAAGTTTCAGTGCCACGTACAGTGCCGCTCCCGATGATATTCCGGCGAGAAGACCTTCGTTTTTCGCCAGTTCGCGGCTTGTCTTGATGGCGTCGGAGTTGGTTACGGTGATGATTTCGTCCACAACGTCACGGTTGAAATTGCCGGGCACAAAATTTGCACCGATTCCCTGAATCATGTGCGGACCCGGTACGCCTTTCGTCAGCATCGGCGAACTTTCCGGCTCAACGGCTACGATGCGTACGTCAGGATTGTACTGTTTCAAGGCTGCGCCTGTTCCGGAAACGGTGCCGCCTGTGCCTACTCCGGCTACGAAGATGTCGACTTTTCCGTCGGTGTCCCGCCAGATTTCTTCGGCTGTCTTGCTGTGGGCTGCCGGGTTGGCCGGATTTTCAAACTGTTGCAGGATGATGGCGTTGCCGAGTGTCTGTTGCAGTTCTTCAGCCTTGTCGATGGCTCCCTTCATGCCTTCGCTGCCGGGAGTCAGCACGATTTCCGCACCCAGTGCGCTGAGCAGTTTCCTGCGTTCGAGGCTCATTGTTTCGGGCATGGTGAGCATGACGCGGTAGCCTTTGAGTTTCGCTACCCATGCCAAGCCGATACCAGTGTTTCCGCTTGTCGGTTCGATGATGACGGAGCCGGGTTTGAGCAGACCTTTTTTCTCAGCATCGGTAATCATGGAAAGGGCCGCGCGATCCTTTACGCTTCCTCCGGGATTGTATGATTCGATTTTAGCGAGAACTCGCGCGTTGTCAGTTGAAAGCGGCATTCTGTGTAAAGCGAGCAACGGGGTGTTGCCGATGAGTTCTGTCAAGCTGTTGTAAATCTTTTCCATATACAAATGTAGTGCAAATAAATAGTGTTGTTTAGGCCATTCTTTTGTGCTTTTGTCCGATTCGTCAGCGGGATGGAATCTTGTATATCCCGAAGAATTTTCGTAATTTTGCACAAGCAGAATGGATAACGCAACAGTCGTTGCGTTTATACATGTGTGTGTAACATTTAAAAAGGCAATTTGGTTTAACAGTATGCTTCGATTTTGTCATTTTCCCGACAAAAAGCCGGAAATGGACAGATGTTTTTAGAAAGCGAAGCATTAAACAAGTCGCGTCAGTAGCCGGCAGTTAATATGGCAGATTTTGGAAATATTCCGTTTTATATAGAGCCTGTTTTCGAAAGAATTTTCAAGTCTTTCGGCAACAGCGTTTCGCTATCTTCCGAACGTTCCGTACATACGGAAGAAAAGGGCGACAAGACATCCGGAGTGTCCGAATCGGAACAGCATACGGAAACAGGATTGATATCCGATTTGGCGTTGATTCTGGTCGTGGCAAGTATCACGACTGTGATTTTCAAACGGCTGAAGCAGCCGGTGGTGCTGGGCTATATTGTGGCGGGTTTCCTTGTCGGTCCGAATTTCGGCTATCTTCCCACGGTGGTTCAGGCTGCCAATATCGATGTGTGGGCGGAGCTGGGAATCATTTTCCTTCTTTTTTCCTTAGGACTTGAGTTCAGTTTCAAGAAGCTGATGAACGTTGGCGGTTCGGCGGCCATTACGGCGCTGATTATTGTCGCGGGCATGATGACGACCGGCTATTTTGCAGGCCGCATGATGGGCTTCTCCTTTATCAGCAGCCTGTTCCTGGGCGGTATGCTTTCCATGTCGTCGACAACCATTATTTTGAAAGCTCTTACTGACTTGAATCTGTTGCACCGGCGGTTTACGTCGCAGGTGCTGGCTGTGCTCATTGTGGAGGACCTGTTTGCCGTCATAATGATGGTGCTGCTTTCTTCGATTGCCATCAACAACAGTGTGGAGGGCGGAGCGTTGCTGGAAAGCATCGGAAAACTGTCGTTCTTCCTTATTCTCTGGTTCGTTGTCGGAGTGTATGTCATTCCGTCGTTCCTGCGTTGGCAGCGGCGGTATATGACCAACGAGCTGCTGTTGGTGCTTGCCGTAGGGCTTTGCTTTATGATGGTGATGTTCTCTTCCTATAGCGGATTTTCAACGGCTTTGGGTGCGTTCGTAATGGGTTCCATTCTTGCCGGAACGAGCGAGGCCGAGCGTATTGAAAAATTGATTTCACCCGTGAAGGACTTGTTTGGGGCCATCTTTTTCGTGTCGGTCGGCATGATGGTGGACCCGCATATTATTACGACTTATACAACGCCGATTCTGATACTTTCGTTGGTGGTCATTGTCGGCATGATTATATTCGGCACATTGGGTATGCTTGTCACCGGTCAGCCGCTGCGCATAGCCATTGAGTCGGGATTCTCGCTTACGCAAATCGGCGAATTCTCGTTTATCATCGCTACGTTGGGTATGTCGCTCGGCGTGATTGACAGCAATCTGTATCCGATTGTCGTGGCGGTTTCTGTCATCACAACCTTTTTTACTCCCTATTTCATCAAGCTGTCCGACCCGTTCAGCCGATGGATGGAGCGGAAAATGCCGGCACGCCTCATGTCGCTTATCAACCGTTACAGTAGCGGAGCTACGCGCAACGAGCCGGAAATGGTGAGCCTGTGGAAGCAGGTGGCAAAGCGGAGTTTGTGGCGCGTGTTGCTTTATTCCGTATTGCTCACGGCCATTCTGTTGATTTCCAATAGTGTGTTCTTCCCGTTCATGAAGGATATGATGGGCGAGTCGTGGGGGCAGTTTGTGGCTACGGCTGTGACACTGCTGCTGATGTCGCCGTTCCTGTTGGCATTGTGCTATCCGAGCACGAAGCGTTGGGAGCGTGAGAAGCTGAGCCGCAGTGTGCGTTCCAACATGCCTTTCATTGCCATGCGTCTGGTACGCATCATCATTGCCTTCAGTTTCATTTTCTTTTTCCTGATTCATGTCTATTCCCATGTGATAGGGGTGACAATAGGCTTCTCGCTGTTTGCGTTCATTCTGATTTATTTCTCCAAATCGGTCAGAAAGCGGATGTCGCGTATCGAGTCGCAGTTTATGAACAACCTGAACGAGCGTGAGCTTCGTCGCAGCGGACGGAACAACAACCTCGTGAGCGATATGCACCTTGCTTATGTCAATGTGGGCTACAATTGCCCGTTTGTCGGTGAAAAACTGAGCAATTCCGAAATCGGAAAAAAACTTGGCGTGAACGTGGTGAGCATCCAGCGAGGCGAAAAGCAGATAGCCATTCCCAACGGGTCGAACCGTATATTCCCGGGCGACACCTTGGGGGTAATCGGAACTGACGAACAGATACAGCGGCTGCTCGACATCATGGAGCAGTCGGCCAAAGCCGCAACCGAACCGGAAGAGGAATTGCAGCTCGAATTTACAAGCATCGTGCTGTCCGAGGCTTCGCCGTTGGCTGGCAAACGGGTGGCAGATGCAGAATTGCGTACACGCTATTCGGCCATGCTTGTTTCCGTGGAGCATGCCGACGGAACTTTTGAAAATCCGACGGCCGACACGCTGCTCTCGGCAGGCGACAACCTCTGGCTTGTAGGCGACAAGCACATTATCAAGCAACTTATATAAATACAATAAACTCATCAATTAATTTATTATGCACGAAAAAATCATAATTCTCGACTTCGGCTCGCAGACAACCCAGCTAATCGGTCGTCGTGTGCGTGAACTGAACGTGTATTGTGAAATCGTACCGTACAACAAAATGCCGAAGGACGATCCTTCGGTCATCGGTGTGATTCTTTCCGGTAGCCCGTTCTCGGTTTACGACGAAAAGGCGTTCAAAATCGACTTGAGTGAAATCCGTGGCAAATATCCTATTCTCGGTATCTGCTACGGCGCGCAGTTCATGTCGTATGTCAACGGCGGTAAAGTGGAACCGGCTGGCACACGCGAATATGGCCGTGCCCATCTTGCAACAATGGATAAGGAAAACCCGTTGTTGAAAGGCTTGACCGACAATACGCAGGTGTGGATGAGCCACGGTGACACGATTACGGCTATTCCTGAAAACTTCAAGATTATTGCTTCTACCGACAAAGTGGCGGTTGCCGCTTATCAGGCTGAAGGCGAAAAACTGTGGGGCGTGCAGTTCCATCCGGAAGTTTACCACTCAGTGGAAGGCACAAAACTGCTCGAAAACTTCGTAGTAGGTATCTGTGGTGCCAAGCAGGATTGGAGCGCAGCTTCGTTCATCGAAACGACGGTTGCTGACCTCAAGGCTCAGTTGGGCAACGACAAGGTGGTGCTTGGCTTGAGCGGTGGTGTCGACTCTTCGGTTGCCGCAGTGCTTCTGAACCGTGCCATCGGCAAGAACCTTACCTGTATCTTCGTTGACCACGGTATGCTCCGCAAGAACGAGTTCAAGAATGTGCTTCACGACTACGAATGCCTTGGCTTGAACGTAATCGGTGTTGACGCTTCAGCCAAATTCTTCAGCGAATTGGCCGGCGTGACAGAACCGGAACGCAAGCGCAAAATCATCGGTAAAGGATTTATCGACGTGTTCGACGAGGAAGCTCACAAGATTCAGGACGTGAAATGGCTTGCACAGGGAACTATCTATCCTGACTGCATCGAGTCACTGTCAATCACGGGTACTGTAATCAAGAGCCACCACAACGTAGGCGGTCTTCCGGAAAAGATGAACCTCAAACTTTGCGAACCTCTTCGCCTGCTCTTCAAGGACGAAGTGCGCCGCGTAGGTCGTGAATTGGGTATGCCGGAACACCTCATTACCCGTCATCCGTTCCCGGGTCCGGGTCTGGCTGTTCGTATTCTTGGCGACATCACTCCGGAAAAGGTGGAAATCCTTCAGAATGCCGACGACATCTTCATTCAGGGGCTTCGCGACTGGGGCTTGTACGACCAGGTATGGCAGGCAGGCGTTATCCTGTTGCCGGTACAGAGTGTTGGTGTGATGGGCGACGAACGTACATATGAACGTGCCGTTGCTCTCCGTGCCGTAACAAGCACCGATGCCATGACAGCCGACTGGGCACACCTTCCTTACGAATTCCTTGCAAAAGTGTCGAACGACATCATCAACAAGGTGAAAGGTGTGAACCGCGTTTGCTACGACATCTCCTCAAAACCACCGGCAACGATCGAGTGGGAGTAGGAAAAAGCCCAAATTTAGCATATACAAAAAGCCTCAGCTTTCAAAAGTTGGGGCTTTTTAGTAATGTGTTTCAGCTTATTACCTTCTGACTATACAGTCCGTTGTAAAATTTCGGTTTATACTATATAAATAACAGCTCACAAAATACGGCCTATTAATAAACTTTTCTTAACTTTGTGCCGTTGCAAATGCAACAGGACATATTAATATAGGAAGCGTTTAGAAATTCCATACTGATGAATCTGGACAATTCAATCGTATGACAGGAATAATAGGCGTAGTTCCTTTGGTGTGTTATATGTGTTTATCTCGACATATACGGCCAAGGGTGTGAGCTGTTATAATCTGTTATACGGGCTGTCCAGAGCCTATCAGTATGATTACTAACAGGCTCACACTTCTTTTTTTCAATTAAAAAACATTACAGGGCCGTAATGTTGCAATTTAAACTATGAAAAAACTATTTTTGGCGATAGCAGCATGTTTTGCTATCGGAGCGAGTGCACAAAGCAACATTCAATGGGAAGGTGTTGCAGGTTTTAATCTTTCAAATTATGGAGGTCTGGGGTCAAAGCCAGGAGCTCATTTTGGAGCAAAAGCAGAGTTCGGTTTGCCGTCCATCGCAGATGGAGTGTATTTGAATGCGGGGGCATTATTCTCCTTGGAAGGGTATAAAGTAGATTTTATGGGAATAGCAAGTGCTAAGGCTAATGCAGCATTTTTGGATATTCCTATTCACATGGGGTACAGGTATACGATTAACGACAAGGTGGCTGTCTTTGGTGAAGCCGGTCCGTATGTAGCTGTTGGATTGTTTGGAAAGATTTCAAGCAGTGTTGATTTTATGGGCGAGATAGAAGGCGAAAAACTTAATACGTTTGATTCGATGAAACGTTTTGATATTGGAGCCGGTTTGAAATTCGGTGTTGAGGTACTACAGAAATACACGCTTTCTATTGGCTATGACTGGGGATTTATGAATTTGGCCAAAGATGCTGATGCCGAAGATGAATGGAGTGATGAAGATTATGGCGATGATGAATTGAATTCTTCATTGAAAAGCAAAAATCTTACTATTTCTATAGGGTATAAGTTTTAGAAACGATGAAAAGGTTTTTATATAGCCTGTTTCTTGTTCTACTTTCTGTTGTTGCATTGATTTCCTGCGAAAATGGCGAAGATGTCAGCTATGATAAACTGATCGGAACTTGGGTAGCTTGGGGAACAGGAAGTGACTCTTATATGCAGTTTAGAGATGATGGAACATGCTATACCGTAGATATTGTAGACGGGTATCCCGAAGTGGAAAAGATGGATTGGTCATTAGCGGGAAAGATGATTATCCTTGATGTTGATTTTCCGATATGGATGGAAATCGTTTCCTTAAGTGATTCAAAGATGGAACTGCGCATGTTGGGGTTTGTTACGCCTTACAGACGTGTTCCCGATTCCGTGATAGAACAATATCTAAAAGAAGAATAGATTGATAAATTAAATGAATAAAGTTATGGTTAAAAGATGTGTATATAGTTTATTCCTTGTGCTGTTTTCAATTGTAACGTTAACATCGTGTGATAAAGACAATGATTCGATTGATTTCAGTAAACTGATAGGAACGTGGAAATCGACCACTTTGGCTGATGATCCCGAGTATTTGGACGGATTAAAGGCACAATATGATCAGTATAAAGAAGATGGTACTTATTATGCTGTCAATACTTACTGGGATGGAACATATGAAGTGTATGCTGGTGGTAAGTGGGAGCCTGATGGCAATAAAATAAGAATTATTTGGGACGACGGAGAAACAGATATGATAGAAGTAGTATCTGTAGAAGACTCAAAATTAGAGTTGCTTTTAGTTCATGCAGTGATTTCTTATACACGTGTTCCCGATTCAGAAATAGAACAGTATCTCAAAAACTGATACGATGTGGGTGTTTCAGTTGCTGAGGGTGTCAATTTGTGGCTCACCCGTCGGCAACAAAAAATGATTCTAAGAACTGCCGTGCTTGGGTGCGGCAGTTTTTTCTTTGTCGATGGTGTGGGAGTCGAAAGTTTTTTGTAAGTTTGGGTCTCTATAAAACGTACAATGAAGGATACAAAATTTTATACTTTTGAAGACGGGCTGAAGGAGCAGGGGCCTGTGGCTTTTTCTACGATGCTGAAGCCTGCGGGGTCGTCCTGCAATTTGGACTGTCAGTATTGCTATTATCTTGACAAGGCGGTGCAGTATGGCGGCAAGCAGGCTCGCATGAGCAAGTCGCTGCTGGAGGAATATGTGCGCCAGTATATCGAGGCCAACGCTGTCGACACGGTGACATTCTGCTGGCACGGTGGCGAACCGACGCTGCTGGGTGTGGACTACTACCGTAAGGCTATCGAGTTTCAGAAAAAATATGCGAAAGGAAAGCGGATTGAAAATACGCTCCAGACCAACGGTACGCGCATCAATGAGGAATGGTGCTCGTTTTTCCGTAAGAACAAGTTCCTTGTCGGAATCTCGCTCGATGGGCCGAAGGATGTGCACGATGCGTTCCGTATCGACAAGGGCGGACGTCCGACGTGGGACCGCGTGATGCGCAGTGTGAAGATGATGCGCGACAGTGGCGTAGAATTCAATACGCTGAGCACCGTGAACCGGCTCTGTGAAGGCCGCGGTGCGGAAATCTATGAGTTTTTCAAGTCCGTTGGCAGCCACTACATGCAGTTCCTGCCCGTAGTGGAACACGTTGTCGACAAAGAGGGTTTCCATCGTCCGCTGATTGTGTCGCCCGACTATGAAGGTGCTCGTCTGGCCGAATGGTCGGTGAGCGCGAAGGGCTACGGCGAGTTCCTTGTCGATATTTTCCGGAAATGGGTGGTGGCTGATGTGGGCAATTATTTTGTGCAGATGTTCGATGCTACGTTGGCGCAGTATGTAGGTGTCCGTCCGGGTGTCTGCTCAATGTTGGAAACTTGTGGCGATGCACTTGTGGTGGAGCATAACGGCGATGTATATAATTGCGACCACTTTGTCTATCCGGAATACAAGCTCGGAAATATTCAGGAGCAGTCGCTGGCGGAAATCTACAACAGTCCGAAGCGATTCCAGTTCGGCGTGAACAAGCGCTACAATCTGCCGTCAGAGTGCATGCGCTGTCAGTATTATTTCGCATGCCGCGGCGAATGTCCGAAACACCGTTTTGACAAGTATCCCGACGGCAGTGCCAAAAATTCGCTCTGCGAAGGACTGAAACTGTATTTTGAATTTACGAAACCCTATATGGAAGTGATGCGCGATTTGCTTCTCCGTCAGCTTTCACCGGCGATGGTGATGGAATGGGCGAAGGCGCGAATGTAGGCGCACGGCTTGTTTAAGCCTCGACAATTCATTAATTTTGCAGTCGGTTATGGAATGTTTACTGGAGGCAGTCAGCGAAACGCTGCAATATATCGGCGTGAGTGTGCGGAATCCTTACGGGCTTCGCATTGACCGTGGCCGCACTTATGCCGTTGTCGGCGAGAACGGGTGTGGCAAGACGGTGCTTGCCAATATTCTTGCCCGCGGCTGGAACATCGGCCGCAACCGCATTCTTGGCGACAAGCAGTCGCTGCGGGTAAAAGTGGTGGAGTTTTCCGATGTGCATTCCCTTTCCGGCAGTCGTGATTCCTACTATCAGCAACGGTTTGAAGCGACGATGAACGACGAAGTCCCCACCGTGGACCAACTGGTGGAAGGGCGGATTCCCGACGAACTCTGGAACGACCTTTGCGACCGGCTTTCGTTGCGCGAAATCCGCAGAAAGCGTATCAATTATCTGTCGAGCGGTGAATTGCGGAAATTCCTTGTTGTGAACATGATGGCCGACCGGCCGGATTTGCTGATTCTCGACAATCCCTACATCGGGCTCGATGCTCCGTCGCGTGCTGTGCTCGACTCTCTGTTGGGTGCTTTGGCGAAGGAAGGCATGGCCGTGATGCTGCTTTTGTGCAATCCGAAAGACATTCCCGCGTTTACTGACTATGTAGTTCCGATGCGGAAACTGGAACTGATGCCTGTGCAGGATGTGGCTGTTCTCGGTGTGGAGGAAGTTCGGCGTCAGGCGGAAGAATTGTTTCCGCAGAGAAAGGTGGGCGATTTGCCTGTCACTGCCGAGAAGAAAGAGTTTGAAACGGCATTTGACCTACGCGACTGCACAGTTCGCTATGGGTCGACAGTCATTCTCCGGCATGTGGACTGGAAGGTGGCAAAGGGCGAATGTTGGGCTTTGCTCGGGCCGAACGGTTCGGGAAAGAGTACGTTGTTGAGTATGGTGTGCGCCGACAATCCCCAGTCGTACAGCAACGATATCCGTATCTTCGACCGCAAGCGTGGAACAGGGGAGAGCATTTGGGACATCAAACGGCATATCGGCTATATTTCTCCGGAGATGCACCTGTATTTTCGTGAGGCTTCCGACACGCTTTCCGTAGTTGCATCCGGTTTGCACGACTATGCCGGCCTTTATCGCAAGCCCGGTGCTGAAGACTGCGAACGTGCCCGCAGATGGATGGAGGCCTTCGGCATTGCCGAACTTGCCGACCGTCGTTTTCCGGCACTGTCGTCGGGCGAACAGCGGCTTGTTCTGCTCGTTCGCACGCTGATTAAGTCGCCGTCGCTGCTGATTCTTGATGAGCCGCTCCACGGTCTCGACATGTCGCGCAAGTTGCAGGTGCAGGAAGCCATAGAAAGAATGGTGGAAGAAAGCGGTGCTACTCTTGTTTATGTGACCCACTACATGGAAGAAATTCCCCGCTGTGTCAGTCACGTCAAGCGTTTGGAAAAGATTTACAACGATAACTAAATTCTATATAGATTATGACTATTTTGAAACCGAACTGTCCGGTAGCGCTTTGCAGCGACCATGCCGGATTTGAAACCAAGCAGGCTGTAATCGAGTATCTGAAATCGGAAGGTATTCCTTATAAGGATTTCGGAACGTATTCGACAGAGAGCTGCGACTATCCTGATTTTGCACATGCCTGTGCCGAAGCCGTAGAAAGCGGAGAATGCTATCCGGCTATTGCCGTTTGCGGTAGCGGTGAAGGCATCAGCATGACTCTCAACAAGCATCAGGGAATCCGTGCCGCTCTTTGCTGGATGCCGGAAATCGCATCGCTTGCCCGTCAGCACAACGATGCCAATGTGCTTTCCATGCCGGGACGTTTTGTCAGCAACGAGGAAGCCATTGAAATGGTGAAGACTTTCTTCTCAACTGCCTACGAAGGCGGCCGTCACCAACGCCGTATCGACAAAATTCCGGTACAGAAGTAATTCTGCAGTCGAGATGATACAAAAAAAGAGGATGCCGATTGGCATCCTCTTTTTTTGTATCTATTGGATTTTAGAATTCTTATTTTGCTGGAGCAGCAGCTGCGGCCGGAGCATCTTTCAATTCCAATTTTTCTTTCACCATCTTAGTTACATCAACAGCATCTGCTCCTTGATAAACTACCCCCGGGATAGAAAGGTCGAAGATGAATGTGAAACCGTTTTCGCTACCTACAGCCTTGATAGCTGTCTGAATCTTTTCCTGAATCGGAGCGAGCAAAGTCTGTTGCTGACGTTGCAAATCCTGACCTGCTACTTCCTGGAAGTTCTGGATTTTAGTGTTGAGCTCCTGCAATTCCTGTTCGCGGCGTTGCTTGATAGAAGCAGGGGTGTCAGCAGCCAAAGCCTGGTATTCACCGAATTTTTTGTTGAACTCATCCTGCAAAGCCTTGTATTCTGTTTCATACTTCTTAGAAACTTCTACAAGTGTGTTTTCTGCAGTTGTCTTTTCCGGCATAAGGTTGAAAATTTCCTGAGAGTTGATATAGCCGAATTTTGATTGTGCGAAAAGGCACATAGGTGCAGCCAATACTACTGCCAATAACAATTTTTTTAACATATCGAATTTAGTTTATTTGTTTTTTCTGTATTCTGTAAATATTTGAGTTACTGTCTGGAATTCAAATATACGATTGCAAAGTTAGTCAATTATTTTGAATAACCTAATTTCTCGAGCACATCGTTGCTTACATCGATTTTCGGCGATGCGAAAATGATGCCTGCCGATGACGCACGGTCGAAAATTACTTGAAATCCTTTTTCTTCCGACACTTTTTTTACTGCTTCATAGATGTCGTTCTGTATCGGTTCGAGCAGTGACTGGCGTTTTTTGTAAAGCTCGCCTTCCGGTCCGAAATATTTGGCCTGAAGTTCGGCTGCTTCCTTTTCCTTAGCCACGATTTCCTCTTCCTTTTTCTTCTTCTGTTCGTCGGTCAGGAACACCATGTCGCTCTGATAGTTCTTGTAGAGCGTTTCGGCTTCTTTGGCTTTTGTTTCCACTTCTTTCTGCCAACGTTGTGACACCTGGTTCAGCTGTTCGTTGGCCATTTCATACTGCGGAATATTTTTCAGCACATATTCCATATCGACGAGGGCATATTTCTGTGCATATCCGCTCAGGGCGAACAATGCTGCAAATGCCGACAAAATAAATAATCTTCTCATAGTTTTTTCAATTTGTATCTGATGTTAAGACAATTGAAACCGTCGTTGGTTTATTGTCGTAAGGTTAATTTGCCCTTTTTTAGAATTCTTGACCAAGGATGAAGTGGATGTGGCTTCCACCTTTCTTGTTGTAAACAGTGTCGAAACCGTATGCCCAGTCAATACCCATAAGGCCGACCATCGGCAAGTAGATACGAACACCGGCTCCGGCTGAACGCTTGATGTCGAACGGAGAGAAGTCCTTGATGTCCATCCATGCGTTACCTCCTTCAACAAATGCAAGACCGTAGATAGTTGTGCTCGGTTGCAGCAGGAACGGGAAGTGGAGCTCCATGCAGAAGCGTGTATATGCATAACCGTCTCTTGGAGTGAATGCACCGTTGTCGTAACCACGGAGGGCGATGGTTTCCTGTGCGTAACCGTAGCTTCCCGACATACCGTCACCACCGACATAGAATGTTTCGAACGGTGATTTCAAGTATTTGTTGTAGCTACCCAGCAAACCGATATCGGCACGGGTCATTAACACGAGTGTCCATTTTCCGTTCGGGTCGGTAAGCGGAGTGTAGGTACGCGCTTTGAATTTAAGTTTCCAGTATTCAATCCAGCGGTACATTTCTTTCTTGGCATCGTCTGTGCCTTTTTCTGCAAGGGCTTTCCAGTCCTTGTTGATGAGCAGTGACATTGGAGGAGTGATGCTCAAATCCAAAGAGAACTGGCTACCGCTACGGGTGTAAATCGGGTTGTCGATACTGTTACGTGCGAACGAAAGTCCAAGTACAAATGCGTTTGACGTACCGTTCTGCATATAGTAGAGGTATTCCCAGTTTTTCAGTTTGTACCAGTTGTAGGACAACTGAGCCATGAATGTAAAGTAGTTGTCCGGCCATTTCAGACGCTTACCGAATCCGAGGCTGATACCTGCCATCTGCAAGTACTTGTTCGGGTCGTAGGCGTTTTCTATGCTACTCTGGTAGTAGTCGTCATAATAGCTGCTCGGGTAGTAGCCTCCATAGCCAGGGTAATAACCGCCGCCATAAAGCCATGAGTTCATGTTATTGTTGTAGAACTGAGAGTTCACACCTGTTTGGCGGGAATAGTAGGCCGATACGGAAAGCGAGTTAGGACGCTTGCCGCCAAACCACGGATCGAGGAATGAAAGGCTGTATGCCTGATAGTATTTCGCGTTGGTTTGTGCACTGATAGTGAATGTCTGGCCTTCACCCTGTGGAATAATGCCTTTGTAGGAACTAGTGTTGAACAGGTTCTTGAGGGAGAAGTTGGTAAACTTCAACGACACTTTACCGATGACACCCGTTTGACCCCAACCGGCAGAAAGTTCCACCTGGTCGCTGTTCTTGGAAGTAAGATTGAAGATGAGGTCAACCGTACCGTTTTCGTTGTTCGGTTCAGGACGGATATCCATATTTTCAGGGTCGAAGTGACCGGTCTGTGCAATTTCACGGGCAGAACGCATCAAGTCGTCTTTTGAGAAGAGTTCACCCGGCTTCACGTGAAGCTCACGACGGATAACCTTTTCGTAGAGACGGTCGTTACCGTTGATGACGATACTGTTGATTCTTGCCTGCGGACCTTCCATCACACGCATTTCCAATGCGATAGAGTCGCCTTCGATTTTCGATTCAATAGGAACGAGCTGGAAGAAGAGGTAACCGTTGTTCATGTAGAGGTTGGCTACGGCGTCTTCGTCTTCCGTTGTACGTTTGTTGAGCAATGTCTGGTTGTAGACGTCACCTGGTTTTATGCCGAGAATATTGTCGAGTGTAGACGACGGATAAACGGTGTTGCCCGCCCATGTGATGTCGGAGATGAAATACTGCTTACCTTCTTCCACTTCGATGTAGACATCAACTTGTTTCTCGTTGTATTGTACTACGCTGTCGCTCACGATACGTGCGTCACGGTAACCCAATTCGTTATATTTCTTGATAATGAGGTCCAAGTCGTTTTCGTAGTCCGATTCCACGAATTTTTTCTGACGGAAAAGGTTGACCAGCTTTTTCTTTTCGTTGGTTTTCTTCATGACGCGCTGAATCTTGTTGTCGCTCAACACGTCGTTGCCGGCGATATAGATTTTGTGAACCTTCACCTTTTCGTTCTTGTTGACATTGATGTCGACAATCATTTCGTTTTCCTTGCTGAGGTCTGGAGTCAGACGGATGTCGACAGTCACATTGCCGAAGCCTTTCTGCTTGAAGAATGCAGTGATGATTTCTTTTGCACGGTTAACGATGTTTTGGGTAATCTGGTTGCCCGGCATCAGGCTCAGGCGTTGTTCCAGTTCCTCTTTTTCACCTTTTTTGCAGCCCGTGTAGTTGATTTTCGAGATACGCGGTTGTTGGCGCAAGTCGAAAACGAGCCAAGCCTTGTTGCCATAGATTTTTTCTACGCGGATTTGGATTTTCGAGAAAAGTCCCTGACGCCAGAAACGCTTTGCTGCGTTTGTGATGTCGTCACCCGGAATTTCCACTACGTCACCAATCGACAGGCCGGAATAGCCGATGACGATATAGTCTTCGTAGTTTTGCAGTCCTTCCACTCTCAAGCCTGCGATTTCGTATTTTTTCGGCATGCCTGAGAATATGATTGTAGGATTGTAGATTGTATCATTTTGTTCGGCAGCCTTAACGTTGTTGCCGAAAACCATAGCAACTGCTGCAAAAATGAGCAAAAGTTTATATTTCATAATATTTGTGCAAAGTAATTTCTTCAATTATTTTTCTTGGACCTGTTCACTCGTTTTGCCAAATCGGCGTTCTCTCGACTGAAACTTGATGATGGCATCGCAAAAATCTTCTTTCGAGAAGTCGGGCCAGAACTTGTCGGTAAAGTAAAGTTCGGCATAAGCTATCTGCCAGAGCAGGTAGTTGCTGATGCGGCAATCGCCACCGGTGCGGATCAGCAAGTCGGGGTCGGGGATGCCTGCCGTTGTCAGGTATTGTCCTACCGTTTCTTCATTGATGCCGTCCAGCTTTATTTTTCCGTCGGCAACGTCGGAAGCGATTTTCTTGACGGCGTTGGTGATTTCCCAACGTGCCGAATAGCTGATGGCAAGAATCATGTTCATGCCTGTGCTTGCTTCCGTAGCCTTCACGCAACCTTCCAGTTTTTCGCGGGCGAATTCAGGTACGCGGGCAAGGTCGCCGATGATTTTCAGTCGGACATTGTTCTTTATCAAGTCGGGAGTCTCTTTTTCGATGGCTATTGCAATAAGGTGCATCAGCGCGTCGACTTCCTCCGTCGGGCGGTTCCAGTTTTCCGTCGAGAAGGTGTAGAGAGTCAGACTTCCGATACCCAGGTCGGAAGCTATCTCGGTTATGTTTCTGACTGCGGTTACGCCCTCGATGTGTCCGAAAGAGCGATCCAGATTCCGTTGCTTTGCCCAGCGTCCGTTGCCGTCCATGATTACAGCCACGTGTTTTGGAAGCCGGTTGCAGTCAATTTGCTTAATTTTTTCTTCTAATGACATTTTCAAACAATTATTCGACATAGTGGCATATCTTGCAGATTTCGCCAAATTCGTAGGAAATCGAAACCATCAGTGTAGGACACCAGTCGGTATTTTTCATAAAAGAGCTTTTCACGTTGTACAAGTCCGAGAGCCCGTCGATTTTGTCGCCAAGCATCATTCTTGCACGCATTTCCAGCCCGAGGTTCCAGCGGTTCGTCAATTTGAATTTCGCACCCGCGCTTATCGGGATGTTCACGGCAAATGCCGAGCAGCTGGAATAGGATGCTCCCAAACCTAACGAGAGGTAGGGGACAAGGCGTTTCAAATTTCTATAGTCCGTGTTCATTCCAAAATTCATGAAATTGAACTCGAACGCTACTGCCGCATCATAATATTGTGCATCGAACGCATATTGCGCATTGTTGGGATACACGTTCTTGAAGTCGGCGGAATTGCCGCTGATGCTTGCTGTGGCAAGCGACGTTTTCAGTGCAAACCGCTTGTTGATGAGATAGCGGAACAGCAGTTCACCCGAGAATCCCGGGTTTTTCAGTACGTTGCTTTGGTTGACATCGCCGAGGTATCCGCTGATACCCAAGCCACCGCCTGCTTCGAAGCGGTAGTCCTGCGCCGTTGCCGGCAGCAAGGTTGCCATTAAAGCCACAATAATTGCCCAAATGCGTTTTCTTCCGTATGTTCTGACTGCATTTTTCATTTTCGCTCAGTTTACTAAATTAAACGGCAAAAGGCAATTCTATATTGTTTCCTATTATATAATAGGTTTAAAGGTCAGTCGGTTGATGGTGCCTTTCCAGATGTTGTTCATCGTTCCTCCGTTAGTTCCGACACCGCCGAACATGTAGATGTACGGACATTCCCAGCTTTCGATAGGCTTGGATGCGCGGGTTGCAGTACCGCTGCTGATAGTCCACCATGCCGGCAGGCGGCGTGAAGGAAGACTTGTCCATGCAGAACTGCTGCGAGTTGCAGTGTAAGTGGTGTTGTAGATGAACGCCTGACTCTTGTAGAAGGCAAACATATAGTCCGGCAATTGCAGCAGGTCGTCACCTTCTTCCCAAGTTACACCGTTGTCGTATGATACATATACTTTTTTCGTCGGCTTGTTTTCGCTGTCAAGACCTCCGATTGCGAGCCATACGTTGCGCTTTTCCTTCATCCATGTTTCGCCTGTATATTCCACGAAAGGAATGAAAACGGCATAGGCGCGTGCCGGAATCGGCTTTTGGCTTACTTTGCCGATGTTCTTGCCGTCGAATCCCCAAAGGTCGCCGGTCATAGAGCCGTCTTTACAGTAGCCGCCGAGGAAGAGAACCTGAGGAGCTACGCCCCAATCGTTGGAGTAGGACTGTACGGGCGATGTTCCGCGTACAGGGAAATCGTCAGGCAGCACTGCCTTTTCATAAGAACTGCCCGGAGCGTAGATTTCGCGGTAGTAGTTGCCATTTTCTTCGCTCACGGCCAACAGCACGTTGTTGTAGCCGCCGATGATGGAGTACATTTTGCGGTTGGTCGAAGTCCATGTCTTGGCTTCGTCGGTCGAAGTATAGAGTGTACCGTCTTCAGCAAGGATATACAGTGCATCGGCAGTAGCATTGAAGCTGTCGATTTGCGGAGTGAACGGGAAAGTGACAACGGCTTTCGTCCAGTTGTTTGTAGCCGGGTCGGTAGTCGAAGCCAGCGTATAGTTGCCCGATTCGTTCATCAGGCAGAACAGTTTTTCGCCCATTTGTGTGGTGTGTTGGCTGCTTACCTGCGATGTGAGGCTCGGCAAGTCGCGGCGTGAAAGCAGGTTCCAGTAGAGGGAATCCGGTTCCATCTGGTGAACATTGACGAAAATCTGGTATTCTTTTGAAGAGATGCCGTCGGCGGCCTTCACAGTCAGATAAACTTTACCGGTGAAGTCGATGCTGTCGTTTTCTTCACTGTTGTAGGTATAGGTCGTGTCGGCCATGGTTGATGCGCCGCTGATTTTGATTGTACCCGTCGACGAAGCGTCGAATGTGATGCTTGTCACAAGACGGTTGATTTTTGTGCCCTTAGGCAAGGAGTCAGGATTGTAGATGATGCGCTTGTTGACATCGATTGCGAAGTAGACGGAATCGAGGTGTGGCAGTACGGAATCGTTTTCTTGTAGAGAGAAAGCCGTTACCAGCGTGTTTGACGCAAGTGTGGCTGTTTCTTCATCCGCCTCGTTGGTCGACGTACATGACACTGACATGATAATCGAAAATGCCGTCAGCAGGGCATATATGGGAATTAATTTTCTCATTGTTTGTTATGTCTTGATTTTATAAATTGCAAAGTTAAAACTATTTTATTAAAGCTCCCATAGAATTTATGTTAAACCCTCGCTTTAATTTCATAGTCTTGTAAGATGTCCACTTTTTCGGTCGGTAAAATTAATATTTCGCTTACAATTATCACGCATAAATCCGACAAAGAATTGAATTCTATCGTTTTTTAGTCCTTTTTAACGGCTTTTTATGTGAAATATAGTGTTGCCGTCAATGGTTTCCACGCTGTCGGGCAGTGGAACAGAAGGGGCTGCTATGCCTTCTTTCTGCAGGATTGGACTTTGTTCGACTCGTATTTCATCCCAGAGCCCGGCTTTGATGAATTCCGTCAGCAGGCGGCTTCCGCCTTCCACCATCAATGAGTTGATTTTCATTTGGCTATACAGTTTGCCGACAATTTCCGGCAGTGGTTCTTCGGGATGTTCAAGAGGAATGACGGTGGCCGTTTCCGGAAAGTTGGCCGCCGGGGCAGAGGTGAACACTACCGTGGGTATTCCGTCGTTCAGCAGTCGGCAGTCGCCAAGGTTGCCGTCGCGCGACAGAACGACGCGCAGCGGATTGTTGCCATGCCACAGGCGGACGGTGAGCGACGGGTTGTCGAGCCGTACGGTGGCCGAGCCTACCATGATGGCGTTGTATTCGCTACGGAGCTGATGGACAAGCGCAGCGGTCAGCGGAGTGGAGAACTGTTGCGGCTGTTCGTCGGCGGTGCGGAGTCGGTCGATAAATCCGTCGGCACTTTGTGCCCATTTCAGCAGAATATAGGGGCGTTTCCGGGTGTGTGCCGTCATGAACTGGCGGTTCAGCTCGAGGCATTCTTTTTCAAGAACGCCGGTGACCACCTCCCGTCCGGCTTCTCGGAGCATTCTGATGCCCCGTCCGCTTACTTCCGGGAATGGGTCAAGACTGCCCACGACAATGCGCCGTATGCCCTTGTCGATAATCAGCTTGCTGCAGGGCGGCGTTTTGCCGTAGTGCGAACAGGGTTCCAGTGTGACATAGATAGTGCTTTCGGGGAGCAGGGCGGCATCGGCTGCCGATACCGAGGCAACGGCGTTCACTTCGGCGTGTCCTTCGCCGTAGCGGCGGTGGAAGCCTTCGCCGATAATGCGTCCGTTATGGACGATTACGGCTCCAACCATCGGGTTTGTGTGTACACTGCCGCGTCCGAGCCTTGCCAGCTGTAGCGCGCGCCTCATATATTTTTCGTCAGTAGTCATAGCTTAACGGAAAAAGATGTAATTTTGTAGATATGATAGAACAGACATTGAACCAGACCCTGCTCGACATTCGCCGGCGATTGTCCGACCTTTATCCGAAAGGCGAGGTGGACGGCTTTGTGCGCATTGCCTGCTACAATATCCTCCACTATGAGTCCGTCGACATTCTGCTCCACAAAGATAGCGTTTTGCCGGATTTTATAGTCGATAAATTTCATAAAGTAGCTGACGAACTGCTAAAAAAGCGTCCGATACAGTATATTTTCCGTAATGCGTATTTCCACGGTCACCGTTTTGAGGTGAGCGAAGCCACGCTGATTCCCCGTCCGGAGACGGAGGAACTGGTGGATATGATTGTGGACGAAAACCGCGAAGCCGACTTGAGGGTGCTCGACGGCGGAACGGGAAGCGGCTGCATCGCCGTGTCGTTGGCTTTGGCGTTGAAATTCGCCGAGGTGACGGCTGTCGACATTTCGACCGAGGCACTTGCCGTGGCTGAACGCAACGCTGCGGAACTGAAGGCAAAGGTGACTTTCCGCCGTCAGGACATGCTGCAACTTACGCCTTGCGGCGAGCGTTTTGACATCATTGTCAGTAATCCTCCTTATATTGCCGACAGCGAAAAGGCGGAAATGGACGAGAACGTGCTGGCCTATGAGCCGCACACGGCCTTGTTCGTTCCCGATTCCGACCCGTTGCGTTTTTACCGTGCGCTTGCTGTCTATGGAACACAGGCACTCGTTCCCGGCGGACGGCTGTATTTCGAAATCAACAGCCGTTTCCCGAAGGAAATGACGGAAATGCTGGAAGAACTGGGATATACCGATGTGGAGATACGGAAGGATATGCAGCGGATGCCGCGCTTTGCCGTAGCCAAATGGAAAAAGGAGGACTGACGTATGGCAAAGAAACCGTTGACCTATGAAAATGCGCTGGCACGTGCGGCCAATCTGTGTGCCCGTGCCGAACATTGCCGTTTTGAAATCACCTCCAAACTCCGCCAATGGGGTGTTGGGGAACAGGATGCCGCTAAAATTCTCGATTGGCTGGAGGACGGTGGCTTCATCAACGAAGAACGTTTCGCCCTGTCGTTTACACACGACAAATACCGTTTTGAGGGTTGGGGCAGGACAAAAATACGCTACACGTTGCGCCGTTATGGGATAGGCGATGCAGCCGTGCAGGCGGCTTTTCAGGAAATTGACGAAAATGAGTATACCGCCATTCTTCGCACGCTGCTGGAAACGAAGGCACGCCATTCTGCGGAGACCGACCCTTATAAAAAGAAGGCGTCGCTTTTTCGCTACGCCATGTCGCGCGGCTATGAGTCGGCATTGATATCAAAAATCGTGTCGGGGCTGGTGAACGGTGCTGATGATTTTGAAGTGGAGGAGGAATAAGCGATGCGGACGGGGTGGCTGAAGACGATGGCTGATGCCTTGCGCGGACTGATGTTTCCGCGATGCTGTCCCGTGTGCCGCCGTGCCTTGTCCGACGGCGAACCGTATGTGTGCCGGCAATGTATGGACACGCTTCCCCGTCTGAATCACCGGCCGGATAGAATGAACGAAGTGGAAGAGGTGTTTGTCGGCAGTCGGGTGGTGACGCGCGCCTTTTCCCTGTTCCGCTACCACCGCAGCAGCGATTATGCGGGAATTATTAAGGAAATCAAATATTACAACAATCCTCGGCTTGCGGAGTTCTTAGGCGGACAACTCGCGGAAGAAATGGCCCGGCAAGGTTTCTTTGACGGGTTGGATGCGATTGTCTACGTGCCGCTTCATCCTCGGAAGGAAAGCAGGCGCGGCTATAACCAGAGCCGACACATTGCGCGTGGCATATCGCGTGTGAGCGGTTTGCCGGTGGAAGATTTTCTACGTGCCGACCAGCCGCACCGTTCGCAGACTAACAAGACGCTCGAGCAACGGCGAAAAAACGTGGAAGGCATCTTTTCCGCTTCTCCGTCGGTGGCAGGCAAACGGCTGCTGCTTGTTGACGACGTGATAACAACCGGTTCGACGATGCTTGCCTGTTGCGATGTCATGCAGCAGACGGGGGTGTCGGAAGTTCGTATTCTGTCGTTGGCATTTGCAAACCTTTAGCACGTTTTTTCGAGAATTTTTGTCACAAACGGAAGAAAAAACAGTAAAAAATACACAAAAAAAGCTATTTGCTAATTTAAATTTATATAACTTTGCAGTAGATAAACCAGTTCGGTTTTGGATTCTTTTCCGTCCGATACGAATGTGGCTTTTATTTAACTTAAACTCTACGAAAAATGAAACAATTAGATCGTATCTTAGCTGAAAAACTTTTGAAAATTAGTGCAATCAAATTGCAGCCGGACAATCCTTTCACATGGGCATCGGGATGGAATTCACCGATTTATACCGACAACCGCAAGACTTTGTCATATCCGGAAGTCAGAAACTTCATCAAAGTTGAATTGACTCGTCTGATTATGGAAAACTTCGGCGATGTAGAGGTTGTGGCAGGTGTTGCAACAGGTGCAATCGCTCAAGGTGCGTTGGTGGCTGAAACAATGGGACTTCCATATATATATGTCCGTTCATCTCCAAAAGATCACGGATTGGAAAACTTGATTGAAGGAAACTTGAAGCCGGGACAAAAAGTAGTTGTAATCGAAGACTTGGTTTCAACCGGCGGCAGCAGCTTGAAGGCTGTTGAAGCAATCCGTAATGCAGGTGCTGAAGTTGTGGGTATGGTAGCTATTTTCTCTTACCAGTTCCCGGTTGCAATCGAAGCGTTCAAGAAGGCAAACGTGGAATTGCTTACACTCAGCAACTATTCAGCAATGCTGGAAGCCGCACTTGAAATCAACTATATCAAGGACACTGATTTGGAAGCATTGAAACAGTGGCGTAAAGACCCGGCAAACTGGACACCGAACACTACAATTGAATAATATGTCAACTTTTAAAAGTACAGAAAAAATTATCAGTGCCGACTTGTCGACAGTCTACGGCCGTTTGTCAAACCTTGAAACACTTCAGGGCATGACCGTGAATGTTCCCGACGAATTGAAGGACAAGGTTGGAAATTTGCGTATAGAAGGTGATACGATTACCATTTCTGCCAATCCGGTTGGCGACGTATCGTTCAAGATTACAAAACGCGTTGAAAACGAGTTGATTCGCCTTGAAGCAGTTTCTTCTCCTCTGCCGTTCAATATTGACGTGCATCTCAGCGAAAATACGCCCGAAACGACAAAGGCTATGGCTGAAATCAAAATCGAGCTCAACCCGATTATCAAGCCTATGATTTCTAAACCGTTGCAGGATGCTGCCGAAAAATTCGGTGAATTGCTGACAGTTATTCCTTACAACAAGTAAAAGAAACAAGACTTTTAATAATACAGAAAACCGCAGGTGGATTCACTTGCGGTTTTTTATTGTCGGAAACGGAAAAACAGAATGTCGGCTTTCCGATGTAGTTAGCTCATTATTAAACTCAAATTGGTCATTATACAATAGACAGATTTGGGTTTGAAAAAGTGTTCTCTCAAAACTTTTCCCGGGAATATTTTGCTGTGTTAGTAAAAAGTTGTATTTTGGTACATCAAAATGATAATTATAGGTCTCTGTCGAGTCAAAGATAATCGAATCCTTTAGCATCCCCCAGAACCGCTGGTGGGTCACTTTGAGATAAGTTATGAGAAATATTTTTATAATATTTTTGTCGTCTGTATTTTTGTGCGTGGTTTCCTGCTCTCGCTCGGCCTTACATTTCAACGGCATTATTGATGATGCAGAGAAAGTGATGCAGACAAGTCCTGACAGCGCTATGAAGATGCTTGATGTAATTGAACCCTCGGATTTGACGGTTGACTCAATCCGTGCCAAGTATTATTATGTTAAGGCTTGGGGACACATGCGGCAGAACCGCTCGATGGTTTCTGATTCTCTTATTGCGGAAGCACACCACTACTTTAAAGGCAAAGACATTGTCCGAGATATGCGGAGTGGTACTGCCTTGGCTTGGTATAAGTTTTGGGTTGGTGACATCTCTGGAGCAATTGCATTGCTTGATTCACTTGTAAGTCTGCCTAATCTGTCGGATTCTCTTTTGGCAGAAACTCTTCATGTTCGTGTATTGCTCGGTGCTTCTGAATATCAAGGCGATGAGTTAGTGCCTTTGACGCAAAGACTTATTAAGATGGAAACAGACTCTTTGAGGCAGTTTGAAGTCAAGTATTTGTTGCTTAATGCTTACGAATATGCCAATGAGCCAGACTCAGCCTTGTTGCTTCTTGATGAACTTTTGAAATATGCAAAATCTCATAATTTGGGTGATAAGCACTTTCAATTTACCCTTGAACGTGCTCAACTTCTGACAGAGCTAGGACGTGAGAAAGAGAGCCAGGAAGCTATTGATTACATATTCTCTCATGCAGGTCCGGACAACGGAGCTGCCGACTATCTGCATTTGCAGTCGGCAATAAATGCCCTGAATCTTGGTAATCTTGCCACCGCATCACGCGAACTTGCGCTTGCTGACAGTTTTGCGGTAAAGATGCGAAATGCTGATGATGTATATTATCGCGGCTATAGTAACTTGCTCCACGCAATGATTGATTTCAAGCGGTCGGGACGCATCAAGTTGTCATACGTCAATGGCTTGAACAATCGGCAACAAGAGCGTTTCAACCGTATGAAGGCTTCGCAATGGGAATCAGAACGTGGTGCATTACAGCAACAGACCCGTGTCCTGATGCTGAAAGCAGAAAGTGAGTATAAGACGGTGGTTATTCTGGCGGTTACCTTATTTGCGGTGCTTGTCATTGTCTGTGCTCTCTGGATAATCAGGCATCGCCGACAGCGTGAACGGGAGAATGAGGAAAGAGCCGAGGCTTTGCAGAAGATGGTTAATGAACTGAAATCAACAAAACTCACTTCTGTCACAGCCGACACAATGGCTACAACTGCCTTGCGTCGCGCAATGCTCCAACAGCTCGGCATCATCAAGATGGTAGCCGAGACCCCGACAGAGCAAAACCGCGAAATGCTTCGTAAAATTTCATCAATTGAGAGTGACACCAATGGCGAACTTGTAAACTGGGGCAATCTATATGAGCTTATAGACAACCTTTATTCTGGTTTTCATTCCAAACTCCACGGCATGTATGGCATTAGCCTTACAGATAAAGAAGAGCAGATAGTGGTTCTGATGATGGCTGGTTTTTCAACCAAGGAAATCAGTGTAATCACATCGCAGACCACCTCTACAATCTATGTACGCAAATCGTCGGTAAGAAAGAAACTCGGAGTTCCTGAAAAGGAAGACATTGTGGCCTTCCTTCGGGAGAAATTTACGGAAAAGGTTTCTCTGTAAGAACTCATTAAAACCAATCGATTACTTATTAAGACTTTTATGAAATGCAACCGCTGATTATCAGTGTGTTGCATTTTCTGTATTAAAACTTTTAGATTTGGTATTAAGATATATTCAGACATTATTTTGCAGTACGAAAATGATAAAACGTACTGTATATGGAAAAGAAAATTAAGATTAAAAAATTAATCTCATTACTAATTGGGGCAGCTGTTACTTTTACTGCTGTTGGTCGTGATATCAAAGGTATTGTTCTTGACGAAAATAGCAAACCGCTTGATTTTGTGAACGTGGTGCTTTATTGCGACTCTACTTTTGTTGCAGGAGGCATTACGGATTCTGAAGGAGCGTTCACTGTTAGCACTGATTCCTCCTGCAAACTCATAGCGAAAATCTCATTCGTTGGTTTTGAAAAATATACTGCAATTGTTCCCGATGGTGGAGATATGGGTGTGATAACTTTGAATCCTTCTGCTGTACAGCTTGGTGAAGTGGTAGTGAAAGCAAATCGTCCTATTACTACAATGAAAGGAGATGTCCTTGTAACGAATGTGGTAGGCTCTCAACTTGAACATGCAGGTACAGCAAACGATGTTCTTACGCAAGTTCCTATGGTTCTTGGGCGTGATGGGAATTTTGAAGTATTTGGTAAAGGTTCTCCGTCTATTTATATAAATGGGCGTGAGGTTATGGATCCCACGCAACTGTCTCAGCTGAGTTCTGCAGATATTAAGAATATTGAAGTCATAACAAATCCGGGAGCAAAATATGATGCCTCGGTCAAATCAGTTATCCGTATTCAGACCAAACGACCTCAAGGTGACGGATTTGGTGGGACTATTCGAACACAGGGCGTGATGCAAAAGTATTTTCGTACCGTTGATCAAGCAAACTTCAAATTCCGTACTGGCGGGCTTGAATTATTTGGCAATTTCGGCTATTTGGGAGGAAAATTCCAAAGCAGTAATAAAGTGGATATGCTCACACAGTCTTCAGTAACATGGAATCAGATGTTGACACAAGATGGAAATATGTGTACAAATGAGCTCTTTGGAAAAGCAGGCTTTTCATATCTGTTCTGTGATAATCATTCCATTGGAGCTTATTATTCCAATGGTTTTACGAAGCAAAAGACAGAACATACAGGTGTCAGCCAAATATTTACTGATGATGTGCTTTATGATAATTTGACTATGCTTGGCAGCACGGAAAATAACATTCTCCCAAAACATCATGCAAATCTCTATTACAATGGTGAAATAGGCAAACTTGGAATTGATTTCAATACGGATTATATGTGGCGCAAAAGTAGAACGTATATGTGTAATGATGAGGCAAGTGAGAATCAGGAGAATTCCATTGTCAATTCCATTGGGGCGAATAGAAGTCATCTGTTTGCTGAAAGACTTGTTTTTAGTTATCCGTTATGGAAAGGAGGAATAGAAATAGGAGAGGAATATACATCTTCACGCTTTTCATCTGATTACATTACAGATGCCTCAATAGTTGGTAGCTCTGCTTCTGAAGTAAATGAAAATAATATTGCCGGATTTTTTGAAATAGGTCAAGCTTTCGACAATTTCAATGTCAACGTAGGTTTGCGATATGAGCATGTGAGTTTTGATTATCTTGATAACGGTCAGAAAAAAGATGATCGAAGTAGAAGCTATAACAATCTTTTCCCATCATTGTCACTGTCAACTAAGATTAAGAATGTACAGTTCTCCATGAGTTATACACACAAGACACAACGTCCTGGATATGCCGATCTTGATGGTACCGTAGACTATATTAACCGGTTTACTCTTGAAAGTGGTAATCCATTCCTTAAACAGGAGAAAATTCATTCTTTGGAGCTAATGGGTGCATGGCGTCAGTTCTTCGGTCAGATTACCTATACTTATAAGAAAGACCCGATAATGAACGCTACTTGTCCGTATGGTGATGATGGTGAGATAAAACTTATTACAATGGATAATTTCTCTAAGATTCAAGGCCTACAGGCTTTTGTCGGTGGGCAGTTTAATGTCGGTATATGGCAACCGAGGATCAACTTGGGAATTATGAAACAATGGCTGGCCATAGAATATTCAAACGGTCGTAAGAGGTTGGAAAAACCTATCGGTCTTGTGCAATTTCAAAATGCAATTCATCTGCCTTTTGATATTTGGATGAATGTGGATATGCAATGGATGAGTGCTGGAAATAGTGACAATACGTATCAGAAATCATCATCTTATCTCAATGCAAAACTGTATAAGGCATTTTTCAACAATCGTTTCAGCATTACAATCGAAGCCAATGATATATTCAACAAAAGCAACCGTGATGTAACCCTCATGAGCAAAGATGTCACAATCTATAGGCTTAATACAACCAATAACCGTACTTTTATGCTTACTCTGCAATACACTTTCAACTCGACACGGGACAGATACCGTGGACAGGGAGCAGGAATAAATGAAATGAATCGTTTTTAATTATATTTATATGAAGACATTGATAACTGTATTTTTCTTGGCTGTCATAGGTTTGGCTGTCAATGCGAAGCCTCATTGTCAAGGCTTCAACAATTACGATGACAAGGTGACTATCGTTTTCACGGACAATCAAGCTGGAGAGCGATACTCGGTTTCCGATGTTAAACTCATTCCATCGTCATGGAATAGAGAAGAGTACTCGGCTACTTCTGTTAAAATAGCAGAAAAGAATGGTATAGTCACTGTAACACTTGTCTTTCCGCACATCTCCCAATTCTCAAATCCCAAAGTGACACTCCGGATCAATGGGAAGAAAACTAAATTCAAGGTCTGTCAGTAACTAAAATTTCATTCAAGAATCATCATAAGATGAACAATACCTTTGATTGCGAGATGCTGTCAAGGGTATTGTCTGTTTCTATCTTTTCAGATGATTGGAACGTGAACTTTGAGTTTCATTCACATTTTGTAGTACGCCAAATCGTGCTGTAATAGATTTCCTTTATTCTCTTGGTTTTATTCATTTTCCGGTGGGAGGGAGGTGCCTTCCATTTGTCGGATGAAGCTGTCGGCATAGATGCGGCCGACGGGGATTTCCGTGGCGCGGTAGTGGAGGATGATGCGACGACGGGTGTAGCGTGCCACCTTCTGCACCGGAACGATAAACGATTTGTGGACACGGGCGAATTTCTGTTCCGGCAGCATTTCGGACAGCGACTTGATGCTCATCTGTGTCAGCACGGGACGGCCTTCCGACAGGTGGATTTTAATATAGTTTCCCATCGCTTCGATATATTGGATGTCGCTTATCCGGATTTTTACATTCTGATATTCCACCTTTACCGTGATTTCTTCTTCGTCGAGTGCGGTTGTCGGCGTGTTCAGCCGTTGCAGTTGCTGAAGATTGCGGGCTTTTTCCACGGCTTTTTCAAAGCGGGAAAACGAGAATGGCTTATGGAGAAAGTCGACGGCATCGAGCTCGAAACCGTCGAGCGCAAACTGGGCGTAGGCGGTGGTAAAAATCAGGAATGTGCCTTTGGGCAGAATCTTGGCGAGGTCGAGCCCCGAAACTCCGTTCATTTCAATGTCGAGAAACACGATGTCGGGGTGGGAACGGCTTACGAAGTCCATTCCCGTTTCAGGATTGCTGAACGTGTTAAGTTCCAGATTGCCCATGCGTTGGCAAAACTGTTCGATGATGCTGAGTGCGACGGGTTCGTCGTCAATCGCTACACATTTCATTTCAGTCGAGTTTGATTTGCAGTGTCACTTTATAGTAATCGTCGGTTTCCTCAATGTCGAGCCGATGACGTTTCGGGTAGAGCAATTCCATGCGTTTCCGGCAGTTGCTGATTCCGATGCCTTTCTTTTCGTCGGGAACATGTGTAAAGATAGGGTTTTCTGTCCGAAAAACCAAGTTCCCCTCAGTGGCCTCGACGGAAATGAATACATTTGATGGTTTGGTCGATGAGATTCCGTATTTCAAGGCATTCTCGACGAAGGTGATGAGCAGCATAGGGGCGATTCGCATCGCACAGCTCCCTGCATCGGTATGTTTCTCGAAAGTGACGGTGACATTTTCGTTCATCCTGTTTTTTTGCAGTTCAATGTATTGTTCGATGTAATCGATTTCCATTTCCAACGGAATCTTGTCCTTCGTCGCGTTGGAGTACATGTATTTCATCAGGCTGATGAACTGCATGAAGGCCGTTTCCGCTTTTTCCGATTTTGTCACGAGCAGTCCGTAAAGCGTGTTGAGCGTGTTAAACAGAAAGTGCGGATTGATTTGTGCCTTGTAGAGGGCAAGTTCCGCCTTGTTTTTTTCGTGTTCGATGGCCTGTCGGGCTATAATCTGCCGCGACAGTTCGGACAGCATGCCTACCGCCGTACTGAAACAGAACACCACCACATAAAGCAACCACACGCCTTTCTCAAGCAGCAGCATCCGCGAAAAATTCCTCCGTCCTCCGCCGTGTCTTCCTCTCTCGGGCATGTCGAAATTATAGTCGACAATCAATGCCGTGACGGCAATTGTGGCGGCAATGACCAGCAGGGCTATGAACATTTTCTTGCGCGACTGGAACAGCATGGGCATGCAATAGTGGCGCATGGTGAAATAGACGATGTAGAGCCACACGCTGAGAATGACGACAAACGTATAGTTGTTGTGTGCAAGCCAGCGTTCGATGGGTAGCAGTGCGGTCATTACCGGCAGCAGAATGACGCAAAAAAGAATGTCGATGAAAAACGGAATGTTTTTGGTTTTCATAGCCTTTGATATTGAATTACAAAGATAGTCTTCTATCTGATGCAAAGATAATCGTGTTTTTCGAATCGTGGAAATGCGGCGATGGTCGTTTGCCATCTCTTTTGTGTCGTTTGCATACAGACGGCCGCTTGTGCGGATTTTGGGCCAAAACTTGCATTAGCTTTGCATTGAACAGTTAAAAGATTAGGCAATGTGTAGGAAACTTTTTATTACGATAGGTATATTTTTTATGGCTGTCTTTTCTGGATTTGCAGCTGTTGTTTCCGGTACGGTGACCGATAAAAACAGGGGAGAAGTCCTTCCGATGGCAACGGTCACGTTTACGGATGCTTCCGGAAAATATGTAGCTTCGACGGTGAGCGGTGCTGACGGCCGGTTTTCGTTTTCCGGCATCGCAGTCGGGGAGTATGTGGTGAAAGTCACTTATCTGGGTTACAAGGAATCTACCCGGTCGGTGCGTCTGAAAGGCGAAAAGGCTACCGTCAGCGTGGCATTGGTGGAGGATACGCACGTTCTTTCCGAACTGGAAGTGAAAGGACGTGCCACCCGTGCCACTCAGAAAGGCGACAGTCTGGTCTACAATGCAGAAGCGTTTAAGGTGCTTCAGGGAAGTACGGCTGAGGATTTGCTTTCAAAAATGCCGGGTATCGTGGTGGAAGGCGGAACCATTCGGGCGCAGGGTGAGGATGTGAAAAAGATTCTTGTCGACGGTAAGGAATTTTTTGAAGGCGACGTAAATCTTGCCATCAAGAACCTGCCTTCCGACATTATTGCTAATATAGAAGTATTTGACAAAAAGAGCGATCAGACCGAGTTTACAGGTTTTGACGACGGCGAAGAAATCAAGACTATCAATATAGTGACAAAGAACGGTTTTTCGTCGGGATCTTTCGGCAATCTCTATGGCGGCTACGGTACGGACAACCGCTACAAGGTGGGCGGAAATGTCAATTATTTTGATGGCGACCGCCGTATTTCCGTGTTGGGTATGAGTAACAACGTGAATAATCAGAACTTCTCGCAAGAGGACCTTGCCGGTGTCATGTCGGCTTCGTCAAGCGGCCGTCGTGGCGGCAAGCGAGGCGGTGGTGGCGGAAATGGCGGTGGCGGCCGCGGTGGTTCGTCGGCTTCCGGCTTTATGGTCGGACAGTTGGGCGGTGTGGCTTCGACCAACGGTGCCGGCTTGAACTATGTGGACCAATGGGGCAAGATGAAGTTTACGGGAAGCTATTTCTTCAATCAGACGAAAAACGATTCCGAGCAACAGGTTGAGCGTGAGTTTTTCGACTCGTCGCTGCCGGGCATGACATACGAAGAATTTACGCAGGCGCAAATGGAAAACTTCAACCACCGTTTTAATATAAAGATGGACTATCAGTTTGACAAGAACAATTCGCTGACCATCCGTCCGAAACTCAGTTTGCAGGACAATCATTCCTGGAACACGCTCGACGGAACCAATCTGCTGAACGGTGTGGCATCCGACCAGGTGACGAGCAACAGCATAAAGGATGCATTTGCCTACAATGCCGGGCTTGACCTGACCTATCGCCACCGCTTCGGCAAAGAGGGACGTACGCTATCGGCCATGTTCGGCGGTACGTGGTCGAACAATAGCAGCGACACTTATACCGATTACTTGAACCGTCTATACGACACACAGCAGGAAGATGGCTACAGCCAGTATAAAAAGACGGCTGTGAAGCAGCAGAGCTATCGCGGAAACCTGATGTTTACGGAAAAACTTTGGGACAAATTCCAGTTGCAGACAAACTATAAGTTCTCGTATGCCGACAATTCTTCGGAAACGAAAACCTACAACAAGTCGACGGTGACCGACCTTTACGACCAGCTTGACAAGAGTATGTCGAATGTCTATCAGTCCGATTATCTGACACAGTCGGGCGGCATCGGAATCCGTTACCGCAACGGGGCGTTCAATGCAATGTTGGGCAGTGATTTCCAATGGGCAAATCTCATGGGCGACCAGGTGTATCCGCAACCCGAAAGCCTTGACCATCGTTATTTCTCCGTTTTGCCGTCGTTCAACGCGCGCTATTCGCTGAACCGTTCGAACTCGTTCATGTTCCGCTATCGCAGCAGCTCTTCTGCTCCTTCGGTGAGCGATTTGCAGAGCGTCATCGACAATACGAATCCACTGTATCTGTCGACCGGTAATCCGGAACTCGACCAGCAAATCAACCATTCGCTGAATCTTCGCTATATATTGACGACAAAGTGGAGCCATACGCTGATTGTCATGGCAGGGGCTACGTTCCGTTCCAACTACATTGCCGACAGCACGTTTGTGGCAAAGGAGGACATTGTGCTTTCGCCGTCTGTTACGTTGAACAAGGGGGCGCAGTTTACAAAGCCTGTCAACCTTGACGGTTACTACAGTTTTCAGTCGATGCTGACCTATGGATTTACGCTCGACTTTCTTCGCAGTAACATTAACCTGAGCCTTGCGGCCAACTATGCGAATGCGCCGACCATATTCGATGGCACGCAGAGCTACACACGCGAATTGAACCTAATCCCGAAAGTAATTGTTGGTAGTAATATCAGTGAGAATCTCGATTTTACGTTAAGCTATTCGGCAACGGTCAACAAAATGATGAGTACGTTGGACCAGACGAACGCGAGCGATTATATTTGTCATTCGGCTTCGGCCAAGTTGGGATGGACTTTCTGGAAGGGTTTCACTTTCCGCAGCACTTTCAGCTATATCGGCTACGACGGGCTGGAAATGGCCGACAGCGACTATTTCCTATGGAATGCTTCGCTGGGCAAAAAGTTCCTGAAGAACAATGCCGCCGAACTGAAAATCGAAGCATTCGACTTGCTGAAACAGAACCGCGCATTCTCTCATCGGGTAGGCAGTAACTATTATGAATATGTGAACGGCAATGTGCTGGAACCGTATTTCATGCTGACCTTTACCTATGATTTGCGCCTTTAAAAAGAAACATTAATTACTTTAAAATAATTTGGTTGTTATGAAGAAACTATTGATTATGGCTGTCGTGGCAATTTTGTTTGTGGGGACAGCATCGGCACAGCGCCAAGGTGGCAACCGTCAGCCGATGACGGTGAAAGAACGGGTGGAAATGCTCGACAAGGTGTTGAACCTGACCGACGATCAGGAAAAGAAAGTGACGGAACTCTATGAAGCGGTTGAGGCAAAGAACCTGCGTGGAACGGAACGTCGCAACGAAATGCAGAGTGTCCGAGAAGAAGTGAAAAAACTGTTGACAGAAGAGCAGCAGAAACTGTTTGACGACTACTGCAACAACTGCCGCACTGACTGCAACAGACCCCGTCGCGGTTGCTGCCGCTAAAGAATGGTTGGATTTGTGTTAAATCTGTTATAAGAGAAAAGGGAAAAAGCCGAGCTTTTTCCCTTTTCCGTTTATTGTGAAAATAATTGGAGTCCGATTATTTTACACGGCCAACGTAAGAACCGTCGCGAGTGTCAACTTCGATGATTTCGCCAGTTTCGATGAACAACGGAACACGAACAGTTGCACCTGTTTCAACAGTAGCCGGTTTCAAAGTGTTTGTAGCTGTATCGCCCTTCAAGCCCGGTTCTGTGTATGTGATTTGAACCTTAGTCTTTTGCGGCATTTCAGCGTAAAGTACAGTTTCAGTAGAAGCGTCAGATACAACTTCAACGATGTCGCCTTCTTTCATGAATTCCACACCTGTAATCATGTCTTTGTGGATAGGAATTTGTTCGAAAGATTCCTGGTTCATGAAGATGAAGTCGCCGGCATCTTCATAAAGATATTGGTACGGGCGGCGTTCTACGCGTACGTCTTCGAGCTTTTCGCCTATGTTGAAACGACGTTCCAAAACGTATCCGTCAACAACGTCTTTCAATTTAGTACGCATGAATGTGTTACCTTTACCCGGTTTTACATGAAGAAATTCGATTACGAAATACAATTTGCCATCCATGCGGATGCAAGTTCCGTTCTTAATGTCTTGAGCGTTAATCATACAGTTTTTTGTATATAAAAGTTTAGATTATAATCGTGTTTTGTCGAATGACGGTTGCAAAGTTATTATTTTTTCTTGATATGTAAGGAATTATTTGATGAAATTTGAAAAACCGTCAGCGGATTGGTTGGATTTGAATGTCATTTTTGCTAAATTCGCCATCATAAATTTTGTGAAACTATGCGAAGAATTTTTACTATATGTGCTTTGTCGCTGGCCTCTTTTTTAGGAGTGTCGGCGCAGACTCCCGCCGATTCGGCGATGATTGCCGATGCCGGTTGGAAACAGACTGTTGTGGCTAACGGCGTTATTGCGCAGGAAGCGTCATTTTCCTCTCTCTATGGTGTGCCGCAGCATATTGTGATAGTGCGGGTTTTGCCTGATTACGGTATGTTGGAGGTGGTTCGTCACAATTCGTTTGAACGGACAAGCGAGGTGGCCGTGCGTGAAGGTGCAGATGCGGCTATCAACGGGTCGTTTTTCGATGGTAAGGCGCGTTCGGTGTGCTTTTTCCAGAAGGACGGAACGGTGATTGACGTGTCGCAGGAAGATGTGCTGAAAAATCTTGCCAACGGAGCGGTGGAGATTGACGGCGGAAAGTTGGCTATTATCCGCTGGAGCAAGGATGTTGAGCAGAATTATGGCAAAAAGGAGCGGGATGTACTGGCTTCAGGGCCGATGCTGGTGTTCGACGGTGTGGACTGCGACATGACACATTGTAACAAGAAATTCTACGAAACGCGTCATCCACGCAGCGTGGTGGCTGAAATGAAGAACGGAGAAATTTGGCTGATAGCCATCGACGGCCGTGCAAAAGGGAATGCCGAGGGCATGAGCCTGCCGCAGCTGCAGCATTTTGTGCGCGTGTTGGGAGCTGACGATGCCTTGAATTTCGATGGCGGTGGCTCGACAACGCTTTGGACTATGCCTTGCGGAGTGATGAACTGTCCGACAGACAACCGAAAGTTTGACCACGAAGGAGAACGGCGTGTGGCTAATTCACTGTTGGTCCGTTAAAATTGAAGGAAGATGAGAAATACGTTATTTATATTCATGGCAACCGTATTGCTGCTTTCTTGCAGTGGCGGCAAACAGGAAGAACAGCATGTGGACGATTTCATTTCCGGGGTCTACTATGAAATACTTGAAGAAATGCATCGGGGTGGCGATGCTGCGAAACTGCTTGAGCGGGCTGATTCCTGTTTGGGAGTGCTACGTTCCGATACTTCAGCCTTTTTTATCGGCTTGCAGGGTGTGAAAGGTCATCTTCATCAAATGCAGAAGGATACGGTTGGAGCACGTGCGGATTTTGAAAATGCATTGGCTGCGATTGACCGCCGGTTGGCAATGGTGGAAAGGGTGAGCCTTGACGATGCCTTGAACCGTGCCTACATGTTGTGTATGCTCGACCGTAAGGAAGAGGCTTTGCGCTATATCGACAGCTTGAAGTTTACGGCCAATGAATTGCTGATGTTGGGCGGACAGTTGTCGCCTCATGATGTGATTGAAATGTTCGGTGCCGAACCGGCGGAACCCGATACGGCACAGGTGGAATTATAAAACGGAAGACAAATGATTATGCAGAAGTTGGGAAAGTTTTTTTACAGAATATCGGCCATCGTGATGCTGGTTGTGGTGGTGATGACATCTGTTTCTTGTCGCAACAACGACGAGCCGGAAAAAGGGGAGAACGAACGTACGTTGTTTATGTATTTTCCCTGGTCAGTCGACTTGACGTCGTTTTTCTATCAGAATGTGAACGACATGAAGAAGGCGATTGTCAATGCAGGGTTGAACAAGCAGCGTGTGGTGGTTTATTTTGCCACTTCGGGAACGGAGGCAGAAATGTATGAGTTGAAATACGAAAAGGGAAAATGCGTGCAGCAGACACTGAAAACTTATAGCGGTAACGACGTGACGACTCCGGAAGGCGTGGCGGAAGTGCTGAACGACATGAAGGCTTTCGCTCCGGCAAAAAGATATGCCATGACAATCGGTTGTCACGGTATGGGTTGGCTGCCGATTGATAAGGACGAACTGCGCCGGAAATCCGGATTGAAATATCACTGGGAAACGCCCGGCGTGCCGTTGACACGCTATTTCGGTGCAGGGGCAGATAAGGACTATCAGACAGAAATAACCGATTTTGCAGAAGGATTGAAAATGGCAGGGCTTAAAATGGACTATATTCTATTTGACGACTGCTATATGTCGTCCATCGAAGTGGCTTATGATTTGCGTGAAGTGACGGACTATCTTGTAGGGTCGACCTGCGAAATCATGGCATACGGGATGCCGTATGAAAAGATTGGCCCGTATTTGTTGGGTGAACCGGATTTGAAGGCCGTTTGCGATGAATTCTATAAATTTTATTCCAATTACTCAACGCCTTGCGGAACATTGGCGGTAATTGATTGCAGCCAGGTGGAAAATTTGGCGCAGGTGATGAAAGAGATTAATTCTCAATTTACATTCGACGATTCGCTGATTGACGATGTGCAGCGTCTGGACGGCTATCGACCTTCGTTGTTCCTTGATTTTGGCGATTATGTAGACCACTTGTGTACTGACGAAGCATTGTTGAGCCGTTTCCATCAGCAACTTGACCGCACGGTGATACACAAAGTGCATACGGAACAATATTATTCCATGTCGATGGGCTATGTCACTATCCGCACCTTCTCAGGCATAACCGTTTCCGACCCGAGCCAGCACTGCTGGGCAGCAAAGAAAACTGAAACTGCGTGGTATAAGGCAACGCATTGATTGGGGTTTACAGTTTACAGTTTACAGGTTTGGGCGATTGTGTTTAGGTTGTCCATTAGGGATTTGTGGTTTGTAAAATCTGATTTTGTAAATAGCAAATTGCAGAATAATACTCAGTAAACCGTAAACTGTAAACTGTAAACTGTAAACCGTAAACCTAATGGTCAATCCCGTCGCGGGAGAGAACGCCTTGGGTATAATAGTGCTTCACTTCCTGCATGTCGGTGACAAGGTCGGCAAGGTCGATGAGCGACTGTGGGGCTTTGCGGCCGGTGATGACCACTTCCACATTTTCGGCACGTTCATGGAGGGCGGAAATTACCTCTTCTTCCGTTAGTAGGTGAAAGTGGAGGGCAATGCACAGTTCGTCGAGGATGACGACATCGAATTTGCCTTCTTTCATGATAGTCTTGCAGCGGGCAAGAGCTTCGCGCGCCATGTCGATGTCCGTCTGCTCCGGCTCTTTTTCAATAAAGCAGCCGCGGCCAAGCTGTTCTATCGTGATTTTTCCAAATGATTCGTCGGCAGCGGCAAACAGTTGCTCGATGCGTGTCTCGTTGTATTTCATAGATTTGACAAACTGTCCGACATAGACCGATTTTCCGGCACACAGGGCGCGTACGGCAAGTCCGAATGCCGCCGTCGTTTTGCCTTTACCGTTGCCGGTGTATATATGCAAATATCCTTTTTCCATAAGATAGTTAAATGTTGGGATAAAGATACGGCATTAAATCCAAACCGACGGAACCGAAAAGGGCAGAAAGGCTCCGACAATTCTTAAATTAAATAAAAAAATGGAGCGAATATTTGTTATTGCTCTGCAACTATTGTACTTTTACAACGTAAATAAAAAGGGCTGAATTTTCGGTATTGGATTGATTCGTAAAAGAAAGACAGCTAAAGGCGCCGGGTTGGTTGCTATTACTCTACAAAACATTGATCATTTGCCCTTGCGCCGATTATGCGGCTTTTGGCACAATAGAGCTGTTTTTTGAATGGTTTGTATCCTTCTTTTATGGTGATTTCAGCTACTTTTGTAAACATTATTGTACCAAACTAAAACCTAACTTAAAAAACTATGGAAGCTAAAATTCGTGAACAATTCGCTGCGCGTTTTGGAGAAAAAGGAACTCTTTATGCATCAGCCGGACGTATTAACTTGATTGGTGAACATACTGACTATAATGGCGGTTTCGTGTTTCCGGGTGCTATCGACAAATGCATCATGGCAGAAATCCGTCCGAACGGCACAGACAAGGTGCGTGTTTATTCAATCGACATTGACGAATATGTAGAATTCGGTTTGCGTGAAGAAGACGCTCCGACTCAGCAATGGGCCCGCTATATTTTCGGTATTTGCCGCGAAATTCAAAAACGTGGCGGTGTAGTGAAAGGTTTTGACACTGTGTTTGCAGGCAATGTGCCTCTCGGTGCCGGTCTTTCTTCTTCTGCCGCTTTGGAATCTTGCTTTGCTTTTGCGCTCAACGATTTGTTCAACGACAATAAGATTGACAAATTCGAACTGGCTCGTATCGGTCAGTCGACAGAACATAACTATTGCGGCGTGAACTGCGGTATCATGGACCAGTTCGCATCTGTATTCGGCAAGAAAAACTGCCTGATGCGCCTCGACTGCCGTTCAATGGAATTCGAATATTTCCCGTTCGAAGCCAAGGGTTACAAACTTGTGTTGGTTGACTCTGTGGTTAAGCATGAGCTGGTTGACTCTCCTTACAACAAACGCCGTGAATCATGCGAACGCGTTGCCAAGACTTTGGGTGTGGAAACTCTCCGCGATGCAGAAATGGCAGACCTTGAAGCCAAGAAGGCTGAAATCTCGGAAGAGGACTACAAGCGCGCCGTTTATGTAATCGGTGAAAAACAGCGTGTGCTCGATGTTTGCGACGCTTTGCAGAAAGGCGACTTCGAAACAGTGGGCAAACGCATGTATGAAACTCACGAAGGTATGTCAAAACTCTACGAAGTAAGCTGCGTGGAACTCGACTACTTGAATGATATTGCCAAGGAATGCGGCGTGACAGGTTCACGCATCATGGGTGGCGGCTTCGGCGGCTGTACCATCAACTTGGTGAAAGACGAACTTTACGATAAATTCATTGCTACCGCTAAAGAAAAATTCGCTGCAAAATATGGTCATGAACCGAAGATTTATGATGTAGTGATTTCTGACGGTGCTCACAGAATCGGATAATCGTATGATTACAGAATTGAATAAAGTGGCATCACCGAAGGGTGATGTCACACTCTATAAAATGACAAATGCCGCCGGTGCTACGTTGGTGTTGTCGAGCGTAGGAGCGGGTATCGTTTCTATTGAAGTGCCCGACCGCGACGGCAAGTTGGCGGATGTAGTGCTTGGCTATAAGAATCCGTGCGATTATTATTACGACGGCCCTTGTGCCGGAAAAGTGCCGGGACGTTATGCCAACCGTATTGCCAAAGGCCAGTTCAAACTGGGCGGTAAGGAATATCAGTTGGCTATCAACAATGGTCCGAACGCTTTGCACGGCGGTCCGGAAGGATTTCAGAACCAGATTTGGGACAGTGCAGTGGAAGGCGATAAGGTGGTGTTCCGCTATACGGCAGCCGACGGCGAAGAAGGCTATCCGGGTACATTGAAAGTGACGGCTTCTTACAGTTGGAATGATGCCAACGAACTGACATTGGAACTTCGTGCGGAATCGGACGCACTGACCATTGTCAACCTGACGAACCATGCCTATTTCAACCTGAAGGGCGAGAATGCCGGTTCGGTGCTCGACCATGAGATGTGGTTGGCTTGTTCGGCTTATCTGCCTACTGACGACACGCTGATTCCTACCGGAGAGATTGCGCCCGTTGCAGGCACGCCGATGGACTTTACTGCCGCTAAACCACTGGGCAGGGATATCAAGCAGGATTTCCCGGCATTGGTCTATGGTAAAGGCTATGACAACTGTTGGGTGATTGACGGTTGGAACGGAGAACTGAAAAAAGTGGCTGAACTGTCGGAAGCAACAAGCGGACGTGTGATGGAAGTGTTTACCGATCAGCCTGCTGCACAGGTTTATACCGGTAACTGGCTTGCAGGTTCGCCAGAAAGCAAGAGCGGCCGCAGCTATGAGGACTACGACGGTGTTGCCATCGAATGTCAGGGAATGCCCGATGCCCCGAACAAACCGCAGTTCCCGACACAGGAATTGAAACCGGGCGAAGTATATCAACGAGTTATTAAATTTGCATTTAAAACAAAATAAGAATTATGAAACCAACTTTATTTGTATTGGCGGCTGGTATGGGTAGCCGTTATGGAGGTTTGAAGCAATTGGACGGACTTGGTCCTAATGGTGAAACTATCATGGACCACTCAATTTATGATGCAATCCAAAGCGGATTCGGGAAAGTAGTATTTGTTATCCGCAAAGATTTTGAAAAGGATTTCCGTGAAAAGATTTTGTCAAAATATGAAAATCATATTCCGGTGGAAGTGGTATTCCAGTCGCTTGACGCACTTCCTGAAGGATTCACTTGCCCGGCTGACCGCGTTAAACCGTGGGGTACCAACCACGCCGTTCTGATGGGTAAGGACGTTATCAAGGAACCGTTTGCCATCATCAATGCCGACGACTTCTACGGCCGCGACAGTTTTGCCGTAATGGCGAAGGAACTGATGGCTATGGAAGGCAAGAAGAACCAGTATTGCATGGTCGGTTTCCGCGTGGGCAACACGATGTCGGAAAGCGGAACAGTGGCTCGTGGCGTGTGCGTGACGAAGGACGGTTTCCTGACAGATGTTGTTGAACGTACGGCTATCGGTTACAAGGAAGATGGACGTATCGCCTTCACGGACGAAAACGGCGTTGAGCAGATTCTTGCTCCGGAAACTCCGGTTTCTATGAACCTTTGGGGTTTCACTCCTGACTACTTCGACTATTCAGAAGAATATTTCAAGACATTCCTTAGTGAAAACATTGGAAATCTGAAAGCTGAATTCTTTATTCCGTTGGTTGTAAACGAGTTGATTAAATCAGGCAAAGCAACCGTTAAGGTGCTTGACACTACTTCAAAATGGTTTGGCGTAACTTATGCTGCCGACCGTCCTGCCGTAGTAGAAAAATTTGCCGAACTCCACGCCAACGGCGAATATCCGCAGAACATGTTCAAATAATAACGGATAAATAAATAGACAACACCCCGAATCCTGACCGGTTCGGGGTGTTGTTGTTATATCTATTAAAATACGTGATGTCTAAAAATTATTTATCCCAAATCGGTCATTAGGATTTCCCAGTGTTGTATGGCAATGAGAAATCCTTTAATTTCTCCCAGATGGACAGGAAAGACTGCCTTGTTTTTAAAGACCTTGCCAGATAGAGGATATGCTTGTCCTTTGTTTTGCCCAAATAAGCCGGTGTTGAGATTAACTCGTATCGGATAGTTTTGAGGAACTTCTTTTTGTCGGAGTTGATAAGTGCATGACGGAACAGCGACATGAAATTATATGCCATGACAATAAAGCCCCCACATGCTTCAGTCGCCCAGAAGTTGTTCGTAGCAAAGTCATCAATGGAGAAGTCATACTTTAATTCCTTGATTCTGTTTTCGGAATCCGCTCTTCCACGATACGAATCGTACACAATCTTGGCGGGCAGTCCGAGATTGGTGACAAAGCAACTGTAACGGTATCTGCCAAAATTGTTCCCGTCCTCGAAAAGTTCCAGTTGCCTGACCCGTTTGCCGGCAGCTTGCGGACGTTTTTCAATTTCCTGTCTTACCATTACTATACGTCTTGGCTTGTCCCAGCTGTCTGCCTTATATGTCGTTTCGGATATTTCCAGACCTTCCGCCACCTCCACCCATGCGTGTTCATGGGTGAGGCTGTATTTGATACGGTTGTTGAACCGGCAGGCTATAATGTAGTTTAAATGCTTGTTTTCCAGATGGTCAAGTATCTCCTTCGTAAAGAACCCGCTGTCCATGCGGATCAGTCCAACTGTCTTGTTACGGAGTCTTGAGAGGGTGTCCTCAAGAAAGGAAAGGTAATTGCTGCTTGATACAGTGTTTCCAGGGCGTAGCCAGTAGTTCGCTATCATTCTTATATCCGAGACGAAGGCGAGAAGAGGATGGTGTGACGGGCGGCCGGGACGCTTGGGGTTGTACCCTTTGACAGCCCCCTCCTGATTGCCTTCACGGACCATTACCGTAGAGTCAAAGTCCAATGTGTAATTGTCAAACAACAGTTCCGAGAAGAACCAGCTGAACAGTTCGCCGAACACACGCTGATTGATGGCTTGTGAGAACTTGTTGAAATAACGCTGGTAAGCCCTATGATCCGCTCCGCGCTCCCATCCAAGCAACTTGCAGAGTGCCGTGTCATAACGCACCACGTCAAGATGCCCGAAACAGCTTGCACCACACCATACACCTGCAAACAGCCCTAATATGAGCTGAAGCGGTTTATAACCCCTGTTGGAACCTTGAACCGGAATGCCGCTTTGTTCAAGATGCTCATCGAAATGGCATCTCTCAAGCATCTTGAGGAACAGAGAAAGACCGCCAAAAGGGGTTATCTCCTTGTTTACGAACTTTATGTCACAATCTCGCATCAAATTTTATAGGCTTTTAATCGTGGTAAAGGTAGCAAATAACTATGAACCAACTATATACAACCACATCTTTCTAATGGCGGTCATTAGAAATAGTGCTAACTCCGTCTCTAATGACCGATTTGGGTTTATTATTCGGAATTTCCTTTCTCATGCTGTTCCAGAAAGAAACGCTTTTGTTCCTCAATAGCCCTGCGTAGTTCTTCTTCAGTCGGCATATACGCCATGTATTTTGAAGCAAACAGTTGTTCACTATTGTGTAGTACTGAATATTTGGCGATGGTTTTGTCCGTATTTGTACAAAGTAGAATACCTATAGTTGGGTTATCACTATCGTCTTTTACTAAATCATCATACATGCGTACATACATATCCAATTGCCCGACATCTTGATGAGTTAATTCATGAGTTTTTAACTCAAATAAAACATAACGCTTTAGCTTAATATTATAGAAAACAAGATCGATATAATAATCTGCTGTGTCAGTTATGATGTGCTTTTGTCTGTCTACAAAGGCAAAGCCTCGTCCTAATTCCATTATGAATTGTTCCAAATTATTGATAAGGGCTTGCTCTAGTTCGCTTTCATCAAATTTAGAATCTTTGCGAAACCCTAAAAATTCAGCAATGACGGGACTCTTTACATATTCTTGGGGGTCATTCTCTTCAATTATAGGCTTTGGTAGTGTCAAATTTTCTCGATAACTAGCCATGCGACGACCATAGTATTGAGTTCCAATGTTCCGACTTAATGTTCGCACACTCCACATTTGTTCAGAAGCTTCTTTTAAATACCATTCTCTTGCTTTCGGGTCAGCTTCATTCATGATACGTCTAATATGCGACCAAGTTAGATTGTGAACACATGTGTTCACAATTTCTAAATTCTTGAAACATAAGTAGAATTGACGGTAATATTCCAAATTACGTTTACTGTAGCTATTTCCGTATAAAGGAGATAGTTGTTCTGCTAACGTTGCGATAAGTCGTTTGCCGTACTTCGCTCTTTGTTCTCCGTGTTGCTCTTCTTCGACAATACGGCGTCCGATATTCCAATATGTTTGAATTACAATTTGATTGGCAGAAGCATAGGCTTGACTTCGTCCGTGTTCGATGATTTGTCGAAGATCTTCGATTACACCATTTTTTTGAGTATCGGAGATGATATTTGGCTTATTGTCTTCCATTTTGTATAGAGAACTAAATTCGTGTCCTGTTTAATTCTGAATCATTTGATTATTGATAATCAATGATTTAATGTTTAGCTGTTAGTCGGTTCTTTCGGCTGTTTTTTGACGAGGACTTTGTCGATGCGGGCGCCGTCCATGTCGACGATTTCGAGGTGGAGGTCCTGCCAGACGAGGGTTTCGCCGCTTTGGGGAACGTGCTGAATCTGTTGCAGGATAAGGCCGCCGAGGGTGTGGCATTCGATATTCTCCAGCAGGTCGGCATGGTTGAAATAGCAGAGGAAGTCGTAGAGCGGGCATTGTCCGTCGACGAGCCAGCCGTCGTTGTTGGTACGCTTGATGATGTCGGGTTCCTTGCGTGTGTCGTCCATTGAGCCGACAAGTCCTTCAAGAATGTCGCGCAGGGTGATGATGCCTACGCAGGCACCGAACTCGTCGCAGACGAGGGCGCGGCTGATGTGTTTGGTTTTCATTTCCTCCAATGTCTTGTAGACATTCATGTCTTCATGGAAAAATACAGCCTGGCGGGTGAGCGAGGCGAGGTTGAAGTCGGGTTCCGACAGGTGGAGTACCAGGTCTTTGAGGTTGACTACGCCTTTCACGCGGTTGAGGTCGCCGTCCTCGGTTATGGGGTAGAATTCGTAAAGCTGTTCGCCCATCACTTTCTTTACATCGTCGGCTGTCATGTCGAGTTCGAGCGAAACGATGTCGCTCTTGTGGGTCATAATCGTGCCGAGCTTCAGGTCGCCGAGAAGGAACACGCGTTCCACGATGTCCTGTTCCACGGGCTGCACTTCGCCGTCCTCCGTGCCTTCCTGAATGATAGTTTTGATTTCCTCTTCCGTCACTTTGCTTTCCGCGTTTTTGATGCCCAGCAGGTTAATCATCAGTTCCGTGCTCTTGGCAAGCAGCCACACGAACGGGTGGGCAATTTTCGACAGGGCCGACATGGGGCGCGCCACCATTTTTGCCGCTTTTTCTGCCACGCTCAGACCGATGCGCTTCGGTACGAGTTCCCCGAAGATAATCGAAAGATAAGTAACGATAATGACGATAACGGCTTGAGCCAGTGTGGGGGCGTAGCTTGCCGACACTCCCCAGCTTATCAGCAAGTCGTTGAAATTGCCGGCTATTTTGTTGCCTGAATAGATACCGGTGAGGATTCCGATAAGCGTGATGCCTATCTGTACGGTCGAAAGGAAGCGGTCAGGGTCTTCGGCAAGTTTGAGAGCCGTGCGTGCCGATTTGCTTCCGTTTTTAATATCTGTGTTTAGTCGGGATTTGCGTGCTGAAATAAGTGCCACTTCCGAGAGGGCGAAAATACCGTTTAAAAGAATAAGTCCAATAATGATGAAAATCTCGTTCATGTAAAAGTGTGTCTAATTTGTAACAAAATTAGAACAACTGCTCCCGCTATAAAAGCCTTTCCCGTAGAATTATGGAGATTTAACAAATAGACTGTGGTTTACGGTTTACAGATTACGGTTTACAGATCGTGGTTGATTGCTCATTATATAGCAGAAAATATACATGGTTCTGTAAACTGTAAACCGTAAACAGTAAACTTTGGAACTATTCTCCTCCGTCGCGGGGAGGAACTATGGTATGTTTTTGCAGATAGTCGTTGAACGCTTTTTTGTAGGTGTCGGAAATGGGGATGTACTTTTTCCCGAACACGATGCGGTTGCGCTCGATGACGTTGATTTTCGACATCTGAACGATGAACGAGCGGTGCACGCAAATAAACTTGTCGGCAGGCAATCGCTGTTCGATTGTTTTCATATTCATGAGCGAAAGGATGCAGTTGGGCGAATCTTCCGTATAGATTTTCACATAGTCCTTCAGCCCTTCGATGTAGGTGATTTTCGATATGTCAATCTGAATCAACTTGTATTCGCTTTTCACGATGATGAACTGCGGTTCGTCGTCCTTTTCGGCTGCAAGGCGTGCCTTCTCGTTCAGTTCCGCCCACACCAGAGCACGATTGGCCGCGTTGAGGAATTCGCTGTAGCTTACCGGCTTCAGCAGATAGTCGATGGCGTTGTGGCGGAAGCCTTCGATGGCATACTGCTCGAAAGCCGTCACGAAAACGATGCGGCATTCCGGCGGAATGATTTTTGCAAACTCGATGCCGTTCAGTTCCGGCATCTGGATGTCGAGGAACACCAGGTCAACCTTTCCGTCGATAATCGAGCGGACGGCTTCCGATGCCGAAGCATAGGAGTTTTCAAGTTCAAGAAACGGTGTTTTTTTGACAAAGCTGCAAATCAGTTCGCGTGCCAGAGGTTCATCGTCGATGACACTGCATTTCAATGTAATGTTCATGCGTATGAGTGTTTATAATTCAATTTGTATTGTCGCCTACCACTCCCGACTGGAAGCTGTGGCGGCCTTCATAGAGTAGCGACAGTTGCCGCGACAGGTTCGACAGACCGATTCCCGAGCCGCTCTTGTCGGTTTCCGGTTTCGGGAAATGGCTGTTTTCCACGTGACAGCATACACGGTTGCCGTCGACCGTCATTTTAATGTTGATTTCCGAAGGTTTGGTGCTGCTCACACCGTGCTTGAAGGCGTTTTCCACCATGGAAATGAACATCAGAGGTGCTATTTTCAAATGGTTGACATTATCTTCAGGGATGTCGACCGTGAGTTTCACGTTGCTGCCAAATCGGAGTTTCATCAGCTCGATGTAGCTGCGCATGAAGTTCAACTCCTTGTCGAGGGTCACTTCCTTCTCGTTGTTTTCGTAGAGCGTGTAGCGCAGCAGCTTGCTGAGTTCGTGAACCGTCTGCTGTGCCTTGTCCTTGTCGATTTCAATCAGCGCGTAGATGTTGTTGAGCGTGTTGAACAGGAAGTGCGGATTCAGTTGGTTCTTCAGGTTGCGAAGTTCCATGTCGCGCTGTTCGCTGATGATTTTTTCCTTCATTTTTTCAATCTTGGCCCATCGCATGCTGAATTTCAGGGCGATGCTCAGGCCGGTGGTCAGGATAATCATGGCAAACTCGCGGGTAATGGAGCCGATGAAGAAAAGATAGAACCGATGGTCGTTGAAATGCTCTACATGATTGTGCTTCTGTGGAAAATCAGGGCTGTTGACAAAAATGAAGTACTGAATGACGACCATCAGCATTACCATGACAACGGCGGTCAGCAGTGCAAGCACGATGTAGGTAAACGTCTTTTTCCGGAACAGATAACGGTCGATGAGGAAAAAGTAGTTGAAGTAGAACGTAATGATGCACAGGACGGCATGGATATACATGCCATAGCTCATTGGGCGGCTGTTTCCCAAACTGAAGAAAAATTCGGGAATGACAAACACCATTGTCAGGACAATCACCTGAATCACCAGGTCCAGTGCCTTCGCTTTGTTGGTTAAATCGATTTTATTCATATCTCAAAGCTTCGATAGGGTCGAGTGCTGCGGCTTTCTTCGCCGGATACCAGCCGAAGAATACGCCGGTAACGGTGCACACTACAAAAGACAAAACTACAGAATATAATTGAATTGACACAGGCCAGTTCAATAAAAATTTGACGGCGAGCGACGCTCCGGCTCCGAAAAGTATGCCGATGATGCCGCCGGTGATGCTGATGTTGATGGCTTCGATGAGGAATTGCGTCAGAATGTCGACACCGCGTGCGCCGATGCTCATGCGCAGACCGATTTCGCGTGTGCGTTCCGTTACCGATACCAGCATGATGTTCATGATGCCGATACCGCCAACCAGCAGGGAAATGCCGGCAACGCAGGCGAGCAGCAACGTCATCATTTCGCTCGTGGAGTTCAGCATGTCGCTCAGTTCCTGTTGCGAGCGGATGTCGTAGTCGCGCTCGCTGTCGTCCTTAATCTTGTGGTTGCGGTTCAGGATGCCGCTGATTTCCTCGGTGGCTTCTTCTGTCACATCTTCGCTGAGGGCAGAGGCGAAAATGCCCTGGATGTAGTCGATGGCAAGGATACGCTTCATGACAGTGGTGTAGGGTGCTATCACGATGTCGTCCTGGTCCTGTCCCATGCTGTTGTAGCCTTTCGATTCAAGCAGTCCGACAACGGTCATCGGGATAGAGTTGAAGCGTATCACTCGTCCGATGGGGTTTTCGCCGTTCGGAAAAAGATTGTCGGCCACGGTCTTTCCGATGATGCACACTTTGGCCGCACGCTTGACATCGGCATCGCTGAACACGGTGCCGTCCTTCACTTTCAGTTTCCGTATTTCCAGATATTCCGGCGTTGCACCTTCTACACTCGACGGGTAGTTGTTGGCACCGCAGATAAACTGTCCCTGACTGCTTACCATTGGCGACACGGCGGCAACGAATGTCGCTTCGTCGCGGATGTTTTCGTAGTCGGTCACTTTCAGCGTCTGCATGTCGTCGGAGCTTTGGCGCACGCCGCCACGTTCCATGTTTCCCGGGTGAATCATGATCATGTTGCTGCCCATTTCCGAAATCTGCTTCTTGATGCTGTCCTTCGAGCCTTGTCCGATGGCAAGCATGGTGATGACCGACCCGACACCGATAATGATGCCGAGCATGGTGAGAAAGCATCTCATTTTATTGTTGTTCAATGCTTTCAGCGCAATTTTGAACAAGTTGCTTATATTCATAATCGTCTAATCGTTAAGTGTAGGTAAAGCGTTGTAGGCTTCTTCCGCCGAGGCCGGATGCGGGTTGCGTTTGTCGGAAATGATTTTTCCGTCGCGCAGCACGATGTTCCGGCTGCTGTAAGCCGAAAGTTCCGGATTGTGGGTGACAAATACGATGGTGCTGCCTTTGCGGTGAAGCTCCTGAAACAGCATGAGGATGCTGAATGACGTGCGTGTGTCAAGGTTACCGGTGGCTTCGTCGGCAAGAATCAGCACGGGGTTGTTGACCAGTGCGCGGGCTATGGCCACACGCTGCTGCTGTCCGCCCGACATCTGGTTTGACTTGTGCATTTTGCGTTCCTGAAGCCCAACGGCATCGAGTGCGTCCGATGCGCGTTGCCGGCGTTCGCGTGCCGTCACTCCGGAATTGTAGAGCAGTGGAAGCTCCACGTTTTCCAGTGCGGTGGTTTTCGGCAACAGGTTGTAGTTCTGGAATACGAAGCCGATTTTCCGGTTTCTTATCCAGGCACGTTCGTTTTTGCCCATCGAGCTCACGGCGGTGCCGTCGATGTAGTATTCTCCGGAAGTCGGAGTGTCGAGGCAGCCGAGAATGTTGAGCAGGGTGGATTTGCCGGACCCCGACGTACCCATGATGGTCACAAATTCCCCTTCTTCGATGGAAAAGGAGATTTTGCGTAGGGCGTGTACGGTTTCACTGCCCACCGTGAAGTCGCGGCGTATGTTTTCAAGTCGGATGATTTCTTTCATTGTTCGGAACATTTAGTTTTTCTTCTCATTTCCGCCCGGACGTTTCGGCATGAACGGACTTTCTTCACCTCCGCTTGGCATTGGAAGCGGCATGGCGTTCGTATAGTCGATGGCAACGGTGTCGCCCATGTTCAGACCGGACTTGATTTCCACATTCACACCATTGCTGGCACCCGTTTCTACTGCTACCGGGTAGAGTCGGTTGTTGCGCACTACCCAAACCACATGCTTGGCGTTTTTCGGAGCTTCGCCGGCAGGCTGGGGCAGTGGGGAGTTTTCGAATGATTTGGGTGAGAATTTCAGTGCCCCTGCCGGTACGGCGAGAATATCGTCGGCTTCGGCCGTGTAGATGGTGAGGTTGGCAGTCAGTCCCGGAATGAGCTTGTGGTCGGCATTGCTTGTCGAAACCACTACTTCATACGTGACGACGTTCGACTCCGTTGTCGGGTTCAGGCGCACTTGTGTCACCTTGCCTGAGAAAAGGTCCTCCGGATAGGCGTCGACGGTGAAAGTCACGTTCTGTCCCACTTTTACCTGACCGATGTCGGCTTCATCCACATCGCCGATTACCTGCATGTTGTCGAGGTCGGCTATCGTGAAGATGTTGGCCACTTCCATGTTGGCAACGACTGTTTGTCCGATTTCCACTTCCCGCGAGATGATGATGCCGTCAATCGGTGCGTAGATTTCCGCATAGCCCAGATTTTCGGTTGCCTTCACGCGGTCGGCCTTGCTCTTTTCGTAATTAAGTTTGGCCACTGTATATTCGTTTTCCGACGTTTCAAACTCGTAGTCGCTGATGAGTTTTTTGTCGTGCAGTTCCTTGTCGCGCAGATAATTGGTTTTCTTGTATTCAAAAGTGGCGCGTGCACTCTCCATATTGGCGTTGGCGGCATCGACTTCACTTTCAAGGAGTGTTTTGTCGATTTCGGCAATCAGGTCGCCTTTCTTGACGATGGAGTTGTAGTCGGCATAGAGTTTTGCCACCTCGCCGGTTACCTGCGTACCCACATCCACTTGTGTGACGCTTTCCAATGTACCCGTGGCAGTCACGGTTTCCTTGATGCTGCCCGAGAAGACGGCGGCTGTTTCCAGTGCTGTTTGCTGTTTGTTGGAGCAGGATGTCACGGCAGTAGCCGTCAGCACTGCTGCTATGATGCTTGTTTTGGCTGTAAGTTTCATATTTCGTTTTATTTTGTTTACAAAGTGATTTGACTCGTTTGATAGAATTCCAGCAGACGGATGTTGAGAATGGCCATGTATTTGGCCTGAAGCTGTTCTTGCAGGGCGTTCAACAGCGTGTTGTGCGACGATATGAGGTCAAGCGTGTTGATGAGTCCCAGGCGGAACTGCTCGTTGACGAGTTCGTCGGTCAGTCGGGCACTTTTCACCTGCTGGCTACAGCTTTCAAACTGTGCCTGTGCGTTGGTGGCGTCGATGTAGATGCTTTCAATGGTTTGCGAAAGCATGTTGGTGGCACTTTCTATTTCCAGTTCGGCGTTCAGCTTTTCTATTTTTGCCTGCGTCACCGCCGTCTTGTTCTTGCGGTTGTCGAGCAGGGGAATACTGAGTGTCAGGGATACCTGTTCGTTGAAATTGTTGCGGAACTGTGTCCCGAAGTTGCCGTATCCTGCCGATGAGTTGGCTGAACCTACGCTTGCATTCAGCGACACTTGCGGGTAGTAGCCGCCTTTGGCTATCTTTTCGCTGTATTCGCTGGCTTGCGACGAGAGCCGGTATTGCTTGAGTGCCGGAACCCATGTGCAGGCCGTGTGGAACACTTCGACCTTTTCCGGCAGCGGAGCGAGCACTTCCTCATCGTTGAAATCCGGATAAACGATGTCGAAATCCGTTGTTATGTCGAGTTCCAGCAGCTTTTTCAATTCCATTTTTGCCGAGGCGAACGACGATTCCGCCGAAGTCAGACTGTAGCGGTCCGTGTGATACTGCGACTCGATTTGCGAGTAGTCGACGCGCGACATCTTGCCCGAATTCATCAGAGCTTCGGCACGTTCTTTCTGATACTCGCTTACCGCCAAATTCTGCTTGGCAATTTCAATCGATTCTTTGGCATAGAGGATATTCAGATATTTGGCGAGAATTTCCGTCTGAAGCGTGTAGCGGTAATCGTCGATTCCCAATTCGGCAATTTGCTGTTGCAGTTCATCCTGTTTTATCTGGTTGCGGCGGATATTGCCGTTGAACACAATCCACGATGCGTTCAGCCCATAGGTACCGGCATAAAGGTTGTGGTCGGAATTGTCGGCAGGGCTCGGATAGTTGGTCAGACCTTGTGTGGTGGAAAAGTCGAGTGTCGGTTGCCACATGGCTTTGGAGGCCAGCAGGGTGGCGTCGCTCGAGGCTTTGTCAAGCTGTTTCTGTTGCAGGCTGATATTGTTTTCGTAGGCATATTCCAGGCAGCGGTTGAAATCCCACGGTTGGCCTATGCTGTCGGGGACGGCTCCAAGCATGGACGCAGCCCCGGCATAGACTGTCAAACCCAAACATATCAAATCTTTGTTTACCTTTTTCATATTCTGTTCATTTTAAAACCTGTACAAAATTATTTTGCAGGAAAAGCATCTGCAAACGAAATAGATTAACCGCTTTCTTGTGGGTTGATTTATTGTTAAAATGGCGATAATGTGGGCTTTATTGAGGGGCTCGGTTAATCGGTGTTAACCTCTACGTGGTTAAAAAACGATTCGTCGGACATTTTGGCCGTTTTGTCGAAATGATGTTGGGATAAGTTTAGTGTTTACGGTTTACAGTTTACCGTTTACTGTTTACGGAATTCTTCAAGCTACTAACGGATTTTATCTTTTCTACAGAAGAATAAAAAGACAAAATTTGGAGGACTCGCAAACGTGTTCTTCTGTTTTTTTCTGTTCTTCTGTCAAAATTTAAGGATGAAAACCATAAATACAAAAAACGCTCTCCGACAATCCTGTGCGGATATCGGAGAGCGTTTTATTGTTATGTGCGGCTCGCTTATTCCATCAGCTTGCGATAGCGGATGCGATGCGGTTGCACATCACCCATGCGCGCCTTCTTGTTTTCTTCGTATTCGGTATAAGTTCCTTCGAAATAGAACACCTGGCTGTCGCCCTCAAATGCGAGGATGTGCGTACAGATGCGGTCGAGGAACCAGCGGTCGTGGGAAACGACAACGGCACAGCCGGCAAAGTTTTCCAAACCTTCCTCCAAAGCACGGAGCGTATTAACGTCGATGTCGTTGGTCGGTTCGTCGAGAAGCAGCACGTTGCCTTCTTCCTTCAGGGCCATAGCCAGATGCAGGCGGTTGCGTTCACCGCCGGAGAGCACCCCCAATTTCTTTTCCTGGTCGGCACCCGCGAAATTGAACTTCGACAGGTAGGCACGGGCATTCACGTCGCGACCACCCATACGGAAGAGGTCATTTCCGCCGGAAATAATCTGATATACAGTCTTTTCCGGGTCTATATCCTTGTGAGTCTGGTCGACATAGGCAATTTTCACTGTTTCGCCTACTTCAAACGTACCCTTGTCCGCCTTTTCCAAGCCCATAATCAGCTTGAACAAAGTGGTCTTACCGGCACCGTTCGGACCGATAACGCCTACAATGCCGTTCGGCGGAAGCATGAAGTTAAGGTCGTCGAACAGCACTTTTTCGCCATAAGCCTTCGCCACATGCTGTGCTTCGATAACCTTGTTGCCCAGACGCGGACCGTTCGGAATAAAGATTTCGAGTTTTTCTTCACGTTCTTTCTGGTCTTCGTTGAGCAGTCGGTCGTAGCTTGACAGACGGGCCTTACCTTTAGCCTGACGGGCTTTCGGTGCCATGCGAATCCATTCCAACTCGCGTTCCAAAGTCTTGCGGCGTTTGCTTGCCTGTTTTTCTTCCTGCGCCATGCGTTTGGTCTTCTGGTCGAGCCATGAGCTGTAGTTGCCCTTCCATGGAATACCTTCGCCGCGGTCAAGTTCAAGAATCCAGCCAGCCACGTGGTCGAGGAAGTAGCGGTCGTGGGTGATGGCAATTACCGTACCCTTATATTGTTGCAGGTGCTGTTCCAACCAGTCGATAGACTCTGCGTCCAAGTGGTTGGTCGGCTCGTCGAGCAACAGCACATCGGGATTCTGAAGCAACAGGCGGCAGAGAGCCACACGGCGGCGTTCACCTCCGGAAAGCGTTGCCACGTTCTGGTCTTCCGGCGGACAGCGGAGCGCGTCCATCGCACGTTCGAGCTTGTTGTCGAGATTCCAGGCGTCGGCAGCATCCAGTTTGTCCTGAAGTTCAGCCTGACGGTTGATGAGTTTTTCCATCTTGTCAGGGTCTTCCAATACGTCAGGGTCGGCAAAACTTTCGTTCACCTTGTCGAATTCCGCCAAAAGGTCGAGCACCGGCTGCACGCCTTCCTGTACGATTTCCTTTACCGTCTTGCTCGGGTCGAGTTTCGGCTCCTGTTCCAGATAGCCTACCGAGTATCCCGGCGAGAACACGACTTCGCCCTGAAACTGCTTGTCGAGTCCGGCAATGATTTTCAACAATGTAGACTTACCCGAACCGTTCAAACCGATGATACCGATTTTGGCACCATAGAAGAACGACAGGTAGATGTCCTTCAAAACTTGTTTCTGCGGCGGGTAGATTTTGCTCACGCCCACCATCGAGAATATAACTTTCTTGTCGTCAGCCATAATTTTCAGTTGTGGTTGATGTTATATGTTTTTCTTATCGTTTGCCGGGTTTCTGTTGCTTCACCTTATAGTCGCAGCGCACCTTTCCCTCGGCAATGTTGTGCAGTTTGCCGCGGATTAGCTGCTTGCGGATGGGTGAAATGCGGTCCACATAGAGTGTACCGTCCAGATGGTCGTATTCATGTTGGATAATGCGTGCAAGGAAACCTTCGAACACCTGTTCGTGTTCCTCAAAGTTTTCGTCCAGCCAGTTGAGGCGCACTTTTTCGTAGCGCGTCACAGGTTCATGCAGGCCCGGCACACTCAGGCAGCCCTCTTCGCGGGTCACTTTTTCGCCGTCTTCAAGAATGTCGAGTTCTGGATTTACAAGCGTCAGTTTTACGCCTTCCAGTTCAGGGAAAGAATCCTTGAGCACGTCGGCATCTATCACAATCAGACGGATAGGCAGTCCCACCTGCGGTGCAGCAAGTCCAACGCCGTCCGATTCATACATCGTTTCATACATGTCGGCCACCAGTTCCTTTAGTTTCGGATAGTCGGGGGTCAACTCTTCTGCCTCCTTGCGGAGCACAGGTTGTCCGTATAGATAAATCGGTAATATCATAATTTGCTTTGTATGCTTTGTAAATAATCGTTCAAAATAATTGTTGCCGAGATTTCATCGACAATCGCCTTGTCGCGACGTGCCATTTTCTTCATACCGCCGTCGAGCATTGCCTTGTGTGCGAGTACCGACGTAAAACGTTCGTCGTACATTTCTACGGGAACATCCGGAAGATCCTTCTTTAGTTTGTTGACAAACGGCACTATGTAGCGCATGTTTTCCGACGGCTGGTTGTTCATCTGTTTCGGAAGTCCGACGATGATTCTCTCCACCGGTTCTTTTGCCATATAGTTCTTCAAAAAGTCGATTAATGTGTGTGAAGCGACTGTTGTCAGCCCGTTTGCCACAATTTTCAAAGTATCGGTCACAGCTATACCGCTGCGTTTCCGACCGTAATCGATTGCCAATATTCGTCCCATGTTGCAAAGATAAACAAAAGGTGAGCGCAGAGGCAAACGAAAACGCAATCAATTGGATTTTGACTTCTCTGTGAATCGGATAATCAACTGTTGCTGTTTGGGACTGATGAAGGGAGAATCGGTAAATTCTCCGGCGTAAGTGTAGCTTTTCCCGTTCAGTTCTGTTTCTCCTTCAAAAGTCCGGTAGTCGCTCATGGTGGCAGTCAGCACCGTTGTCTGTCCTTTTCCCGGAAAGTCGTACATGGTGGCCGTGATATTGTAGACGGCATTGACGATTATCGACGTTCCGTCGTTGTCATTTGTCGTTTTTTCTTCATCCTCTTTGGCGGTGAAGACTACAGCGGTAATGTCGGTCTGCTTATCGTTGACGAATACGGCCAGATTATTGTCGGAATATTCTCCGTCGCGAAGACTGAAATTCTCGAATGACGGCATTTCCTCCGTATTACACGAAAGAAGTCCGAACAACAGGCATATTGTAAAGAAAATTTTTGTTTTCATTGTTGTGGCATTTGGATGGGTTTAACGGATATGGTCTTGTCCTCTTTGGGCTATGAACAGCTTGAATGAACTGAGCTGTTTGTCGAACCCGGGAAGACTGTATGTTCTGTTGACGACACCGGCATTTGCCGTGATGACCGTTGTTCGGCCTGAAAACTCCTTATCCTCGTAGCCTACGAAAACTACGCTAATGTCGATACAGGGGAGGGAATATCCATTAAGCACAATGAAGTGGTCTTTGGAATAGGGTAGGTTGTTTGTCAGTATCAGTGACGAACATTTGTCATTGAAATGATAAGGGTCGTCTTCGAAATCGCGTACGGCTGGCATTTGGTGAGGTTTGTTTAAGTAAAACATAATATGATCGCCCGCGCAGTCGCGTTTGTCAAAAATGTCGACACTTCCTATTGGAATTTCGGCACGTGTTTGGGGCAGGTTGGACGGAACACTGCTGACAAACTTCAGATTTTTCGTTTCGAATGTTTCCTCCAGACTGCTGTAGAATTCAATGTCGTGTTCGTCGGCAACGAAAATGGACAAGTTCGGAAGTTGGGATATCTCGGCATTGTAGACTGCCGAAAATTCCTTGTCCAGAAATACGAACTGTCCGTCTTTGCCGTATGTTGTCGGAACGGATTTGTAGCGCTTGTCTTTATAAGTAATGTTGAGAAATTCAACGTTTCCGTTGGTTGGTTCCGGTTCTTCAACGTTGCAGGACGGAACGGCCAAAGTCATTGCGAACAGGGCCAATGCGGAAAAAAGTTTTTTCATTCGTGTCATTTGATGTTGTGTAATGTTTTGCAAAGATAGTGAAAGTCGAAGGCAGAAAACCAAACTTGTTTGAGTTTTATGCTAAGACGCATCCTATCTTCTACAAAGATACGCAAAGGTGAGCTCGGAGACAAACGAAAACTTGTTTTCATTGATAAAAACGACAGCCCCTTCCTGCTGTTTGTTTTGTCAGGAAGGGGCTGAAGTAAAGCGGAACGTTGATTGTTTTATCTGACAATCACTTTTTGTGTATAAGTTTTTCCGTCGGCGGCAGTCATGCGTACGATGTACATGCCCGGTGCTGCCTCAATGCGCTGGTTGCTACCTTGATAAACCAATGTGCCTTGTACGGTGAAAACTGAAGTTGCAGCTTCGCCATTGATTTCGATGGCACCGTTTGTGCCAGTGGCTTTCAGTTCAGCCGTTGTTACATTGTCGATGCCCGACATTTTTGTGTTGCGGATATTGAAAGTGATTTTTCCTGTTTCGTCGTCACGCACGATATCGGTGATTTCATAGTTGCCGAATGTGATGGACGTAGCGTTTCTCTTGCCCGGGAACATAGGGTAGTAGTAAGGGTAGGTTTGAGTAGAGTTGGTCACGTAAGAAACCCCCATGTTTGAAGAATTGTTGTTCACCATGTTGTTGTCCCAAAGGAATGATACGTATTTCACTCGTGTGATAAGCATGCCCTTATCGCCCTTTTGTGCATAATTGGGACTTGCGGTTACGTTTGCATAATAGTCCCATCCTGTGTCCGGTTTGTTTTCAAGCAGATAGAATTCATTCGGGTCCGGATTCTTTCCGTCCATGTTGTGTTCCTTGCCGTTGGCAGTTATCAGCAGTACTTTGCCTTCTGCAATAAGCGGAAGTTCCACTTGCGTGCTGTTGCCGTCCGGGAAAATCTGTTCCGGCGTTACCCATTCGCAGAACATACGTTCGTAGGCAGAGTAGGATACCGGCGTACGACCATAGTTGAGATAGTTGCTGCAGTCCATTACGTCGTAGATCTCAAGAGTGCGTGTATTGCCATAACTTGTGTTGTAGAGGTCGGGCAGGCCAAGAACGTGACCATATTCATGAATGAAAGTTCCGACACCTTGTAGGTCATTTCCAATGTAGTGTTGATTCTCTTCGCAGATTTCGTTGCTGCAGGCGTAATCATAGAGATAGACGCCGCTCACCTTTGTGTCTTCCTTTGTACCGCTGAAGCTGTAGGTAGGATCTATAACCCATCTGTGAGGCCAGATAGTGCTGGGGGAGCCGCCATTGGCTTCACCTTCACCGGCGTAGAACACATATACGTTGTCGACATATCCGTCGTTGTCTGTGTCATATTTCGAGAAGTCGACACCGTCCGCTTCTGCCAGTTTGCAGACTTCCACTACCATTCCGGTAGGATTGCGGTCGTTGCCACCTACGTTGCCACCGTAGTCGCTCATGTTTTTTGAAAGGTCGTACGGACCGTAGACTTCAAACGTTGGCGAGAATTTGCCGTAGGACGAGTCGATGAAATAGTCGCGCGCGCTGCCTGTCGAGCTGTAATCACTGTAGCCTTCTTCGTTGAGCATTTTTTCGTAGTCTTCTTTCGTGTATTTGAATTTTACGTCTTTGAAGTTGGCAAGAATAACAACACCGTGGTCGGCATTTACGGCATTTAGTTTTGTCGGCCGACTTGCGTGGGGTACCATACGTCGTTTCAGATTGGTTTGTTTCATCTGTTCCAGCTGTCTGGCTACGGATTCCGTAGAAGCGTTGCTTGCCTTGGCTTTTGACGGCAGCGGGAGGTCGACGCGGTAGGGTGTGGCCGTGATTTCGTTTGTTTCGGTATTGATTGTAGCATAATAGAAATAGCCGTTGTCGGCTTCCGTGATAAGCGTTCCGTCCGGAAGAGTCGTGTAGTGGAAGTTTTCGTCACCGTTGAGCTGTATTTCAAGGGTGTTTCCGTTGGGAAGTGTTTTCAGAATTGTCCTGTTGAGTGCAGGCACGGCATACAGCGACAAGCTCATACCGGCCAGGAAAACAGTTGATAAAAGTAGCTTTTTCATAGTGTACTGTAAAATTTGGAGTAGTTTGTAAAAAAGTAAAAGCTACCCCGGCCACAATTTGTCGGGATAGCTTAATTATTCATTAGTTGTCCGCTTGTTTCTGTGCATCATTAATCATAGCCTGGCTGGGCAGCAGGTAAAGTTCGACGCGACGGTTTTGTGCGCGTCCGGCCGCAGTGTTGTTGTCGGCTACCGGATACTGGTAGTCGTAGCCTTTCACGGAACGAAGCCGGCTGTAGGCCAGACCTACGGCTGTGAGGTAGTTGGCTACCGACTGCGCGCGCTGAAGGGAAACACGCTGGTTCACTTCGAGCGAGCCCGTGTTGTCGGTATGTCCGCAAATTGCCAAATCAAATTGCGGGTCCAGCTGGTTGATAAATCTTGAAAGGGAAATCTTGGCGTTTTCGGAAAGAGTTGTTCCGTTGGTCGGGAACGTGATTCCGCTGTCGAGCGTAACTTTTACATATTGCACGCCGTTCTGTTCGCCTTGTTCCACTTTCGCTCCTTCAATTTCTTCTGCCTGTTTGGCTGCTTTGTCCATTTTGTTGCCAATCAGCACTCCGGCTCCTGTGCCTACTACGGCACCGACACCGGCTCCGATTGCCGCACCTTTTCCATCACCGATGAGCCCGCCGATGAGAGCGCCCAATCCGGCACCACCGGTTCCGCCGATAATACCGCCCTTAGCCGTGTTGTTCAGTTGGGTATTGCAACTGGAGAATACGAAGGCTGCAGCTAAAAAAAGAGCAGTAATTTTTAATGTTTTCATAGGACTTCTATTGATTAAAAAAGCCGGCCTTTGTGAGACCGGCTTCTGTTTTTATTGACGAATCTCTTAGTCGATGTTCGGGTTAAGAGCATGCCATTCAGCAACCGGAGGAAGAACGCCCATAGCGATGACTTCGTCGCGGAGAGCGCAAAGGTGCTTGTAGCTTTCCTTCAATGCATCCATTTCAGCCGGAGTACCTACAACTTCTTCGTAAGCGCAACCCTTTTCAGTGATAGTAGCTTCAACAGCCATCATGATGTGGTCGAAACCTTTGAATGATACGTAGCGACCAGCCGGCCAGCGGAATTCTTCGCCACCCATAGCAGCGCGGATCATTTCAACTGAAACGTATGCCGGGCTCTGGAATGAAGAACGGCCGCGGAGGTTGATGATGTTGGCGCCGCCCTTAGTAACTTTCTGTTGGATTTCAGCCCACTTTTCAGCCGGCAATTTTTCTGTACCGATAAGGTCGAGAAGCGGAGTTCCGTTTACTTTTGCAGTAGAAGCGAAAACAGCCATTTGTTCTCCGTGACCACCGTAAGTGCGGCAACCAGTTACTGAGCTTTGAGCTACACCGAAGTATTTAGCCAATTCGCTTTGCAGACGTGTGCTGTCCAAAGCAGCCAAAGTTGTAACCTGAGATGGTTTCAAGCCTGAATACAACAATGTAATCAAACCAGTGATGTCAGCCGGGTTGAAGATAACAACCACGTGTTTAACATCCGGGCAATATGCTTTAAGATTCTTACCGAATTCTTCAGCGATAGCAGCGTTACCTTTCAAAAGGTCTTCGCGAGTCATACCAGCTTTACGTGCAGCACCACCAGAAGAGATGACATATTTAGCACCAGTCAATGCTTCTTTGATGTCAGTAGTGTAAGTGATGTTAGCACCTTCGAAACTGCAGTGGAACATTTCTTCTGCAACGCCTTCGAGACCCGGTCCGTATGGGTCGTAGAGACAAAGGTTAGGAGTCAAACCCATCATCATGACAGTTTGTGCCATGTTTGAACCAATCATACCGGCAGCGCCGACGATTGTCAATTTCTCATCTGTAAGAAACTTCATAATAGTAAAATTTTAAGTCTATAAATAAAAATGTATTCATATTTTATTTCCCCGGTCTTTCCTTTGCCTGTTGGTAAGTGAAAAAACGGTGCAATTCCTCTTGGGAGTTGCCGTATGCAAAGATAGAAAACATTACTTGAATCGAACAATGATTTGTCGGAAAAGTGACTGTTAAATTATTGAAATTTTTCCATAATTCGAAACCGTTACAGGACCGGGCTGAGCAGTCGGGCGAATGACTCTTTCAGTTTCTGTACGAACGGGCGGTGACGCCAGTGCGTGATGGTGATGCGGGTGCAGTTTTCCAGGTCGTCGAAGAATATTTTTTTCATCCGCTCGTTGAATTCCTTGCTGTAGACAAATACGTTGCACTCGAAGTTGTATTCCATGCTCCGGAAGTCGAAGTTGGTTGAGCCGGTAGTGGTGATTTCGTCGTCGATGATAATGGTTTTGGCGTGCAGCATGCCCGGTTCATAAAAATAGAACTTGATTCCTGCACGCAGACATTGCCCGATGTAGGAACGTGATGCCAGTCTCAGCATGACGGAGTCGGGTTTGCGCGGAATGATGATTCTGACATCCACTTTCGACAGGGCTGCTGCCGCAAGGGCCTTCAAAAGGCTTTCGGTGGGCAGAAAATAAGGTGTCTCGATGTAGATGCACTTTTTTGCACTGCCCAAAGCCTTGAGGAACATCATGGCAATGTTATGCCATTGTCCGATGGGCCCGCTGGTCATGATTTGAATGCCGGCGTTGTCGTTCGGCTGTACGTTGTAGCGCGGAGTCTTATCCTCGAACGGCGGAAGATTCATGAATGTCCAGTCGAGTGCGAAGGAGTAGAGCAGACCTGCCACGCTTGGGCCGACAATCCGCAGATGGGTGTCGCGCCATGTGCTGCCGTCCACGCCGTTGATGTAGCGGTCGGCAATGTTCATGCCTCCTATGTAGCCTACTTTGGCGTCGATGACGACAATTTTACGGTGGTTGCGCCAGTTGACGCGGGTGGCAAATTCCGGGAAGGTTACCTTAAAGAACGGATGCACTTCTATTCCCGCTTCGCTCATGCGGCGGTAGAAACTTTTTGAAACTTGGAAACAGCCGACATGGTCGTAGATGATTCTTACTTTTACTCCTGACAGGGATTTGCGGATTAGGATTTCGCTGATTTCCCGGCCGATGTTGTCCTCCTCAAAAATATAGTATTGGATATAGATGCTACGCTCGGCACGTTCCAAATCGTTTTTCAGTGCGTCGAATTTCGACTTCCCTTCTGTGAAAATCTCTATTTCGTTTCCGGGAAAGTAAATGGAGCCGGTCAGTTTGTGCCCGAGCCGGATGAGCTGTATGCTTTCCTCTGAGTGCGTGAGTTTTGTGAAATCCACCTGGCGGATGCGTTCTCTCTTGAGCAGTTTGCGTTTCATTGCCCTAGTTATGAGCCGCTTGTTCTTGAAACTGCGTCCGAAGAACAGATAGAACACAAGTCCGATGACGGGGAGAAAACAAAGCACGGTTATCCACGCCAGCGACTTTACCGGATTTCGGTTTTCGGTAATGATGATGTAGGCCGCCGATATGATGGTTATGGAGTAAATGACAAGAAGGGCCAGCATAAACCATGTGGATGTAAAAATATCAGTCATCGTGCTTGCGGGTTTAAGGTTTATTTCCGCTAAGTTACATTTTTTTTCTGAAAGAAAGAAATCGGCGGGTAAAAAAGGTGGCGGTATTTTGTGCGGGATAAGAAATCGGTATTGGAAGGCGGTGTAATAATGTGGGCGGGCGTTTTGATTTTTTACAAAAAAAATGTATCTTTGTCGATGAAACTGAGAATGAATGTTTATGAAAAAGTGCTTAATCCTTTTAGCTGTGGCGCTGTCGGCTACCATGTCCGTACAGGCGCAGACGGAAATCAGAGATAAGCAGCCGGTTATTGTGGCTGTTTCCTCTGAGCAGATGGGTGTGCTGACTATCGTAAACAATTCCGGCAAAGCGACTCGTTTCACCGTTTATTCCCTCACCGGACAGGTAGTTAAGGTGGTGGAATTGAAAAGCGGTAAGGCCGACATCTCTTTGCCCCGTGGTTTCTATATTGTTAGAAGCGAGAACGGCTCACAGAAGGTTGTTGTCAAATGATGAGCCGGTTTTATAAATATTAAATTGAATACCAAGAACTTAAAATCTAAAACTTATTATTCATTTATTGTTATGTTACATCCGATTATTAGATTTTTGGCTGCGTCTTCTGTTGCATCGGCGGCCTTTTTTACCCCTTTTGTCGTGAATTCAAGTAATTTTCCACGTATAGAAGAAGCTGTGCTTAATAGCTATCCGACATATAACGGCGACGATTTGGAACTGAAAGTGGATGTGCGCGGCACTCACTTTGCATTGTGGTCGCCGGGAGCTAAGGCAGTCAGACTCCATCTTTATGCCGACGGACAGAACGGCAGTCCATGCAAGACCGTAGAAATGAAGAAAGAAGCGCAGACCGGTGTCTGGCGTGCTTCGTTCGGCGAACAGCTTTACGGCAAGTTCTACACATTCCAGGTGAAAATGAACGGCGAATGGTTGAAGGAATCGCCGGGTGTATGGGCAAAAGCAGTGGGCGTCAACGGAAAACGTGCGGCAATTATCGACTTTGCCAAAACAAATCCAGACGGTTGGGAAAATGACAAGTATGTGGTGACTCCCCATCAGACGGATGCCGTTGTCTACGAAATGCATCATCGCGATTTTTCTGTCCACAACAATTCGGGCATTGCCAACAAGGGTAAGTTCGTTGCCATGCTGGAACAGGGAACGCATTCTCCGAATGGCGAAAAGACCGGTATTGACCACTTGAAAGAACTGGGTATCACCCATGTGCATATTTTGCCATCGTATGACTATAATACGGTAGACGAGACACGTCTCATCGACCGTCAGTATAACTGGGGTTATGACCCGCTGAACTACAATGCACCGGAAGGTTCCTATTCAACCAATCCGGTGAATCCCGAAACTCGTATCCGTGAAATGAAGGAAATGGTGCTGGCGCTTCACAATGCAGGTATCGGCGTAATCATGGATGTGGTCTACAACCATACGGCATTGACCGACGATTCCTATTTCTCGCTTACAGCTCCGGGCTATTATTACCGCCATCGTGCCGACGGCACTTACAGCGACGCTTCAGCCTGTGGCAACGAAACGGCTTCCGACCGCCAGCAGATGAGCGACTATATTGTCAACTCCGTGAAATACTGGATGGAAGAATTCCACATCGACGGTTTCCGTTTTGACCTCATGGCTATTCACGATACGGAAACAATGACCCGTGTGGCCAAAGAACTTCGCGCTATCAACCCATATGCAGTGATTTACGGTGAAGGCTGGACGGCAGGCGACAGTCCGCTTCCGGTAGAACGCCGTGCCTTGAAGGAGAACGTGGCGAAGATGGAAGGTGTGGCCGTGTTCAGCGATGATATCCGTGATGCGGTGAAAGGTCATTACAGCCGTGCCGAAGACCGCGGATTTGCATCCGGAAAACCGGGACAGGAAGAAACTGTGAAAATCGGCATTGTGGCTTCCACAGCCCATCCGCAGGTTGACTATTCAAAGGGCAGCAACTCGAAGTTTGCCTATGCAGCCGCTCCGACTCAGATTATGAACTATGTGTCCTGCCACGATGACCTTTGCTTGACCGACAAGCTCCGCAAGTCAATGCCGGAGGCTTCCGACTCGGTTCGCATGCGTGTGGCACGTTTGGCGCAGACAATCGTGTTCACGTCGCAGGGTACGCCGTTTATTTTCGCCGGTGAAGAGATTTTCCGCGACAAGAAAGGCGTGCACAATTCCTATAAGTCGCCCGACAGCATCAATGCCATCGACTGGAATTTGAAAAAACAGAACCGCGAACAGTTTGACTACTATCGCAACCTTATCGCTCTGCGCAAGAGCCATCCGGCATTCCGTATGACAACGGCAGAGGATATTGCCAAACATATCGTATTCGACAAGGTTACTGCCGACAATCTGGTTTCCTACACTATCAAGGACAACGCCAACGGCGACAGCTGGAAGGAAATCAAGGTAGTGTTTAACGGAAGTGACAAGGCTCAGACCGTGAAAGTGCCGAAAGGCAACTGGAAGATTGTGGCAATGGACGGCCGCATCGACAAGGACGGACTGGGACAATCGAAGGGCGGAAAGGTGACAGCCGCACCTCAGGCAGCTCTTATCCTTGCCCGCTAAGGCGATTAGTGCGAACGAAATATAAGGTGGCGTGGTTCTGTGTCAGGCAGCATCCGTGCCACCTTTTGTTATTTTTTTGAACAACGCAAAACAGAGAAGAATGATAGATCCCGAAAAACAGCAGGTGACTTTGAAAATTGCCAACCTGCAAATAAAGACAACCATCTACCGGAAGGAGGAAGAGTCGCTCCGTTATGTGGAGCGCGAGGTGAACAACCTGTTTAACAACTGGACAATCCGCAATCCGATGAAGTCCAAAGAAGAGATTCTCGCGATGGTGGCGTTCCAGTATGCCAAGCTGTTCTACGACGTGAGTGCCATGAACGGCAAGCGGGAAGCTGAATTATTGGACTTTGTTAAAAAGTATGAGGAGAAGTTGAATAATATTCTTTTAGGTGTATAAATTTGTGAAAACGGTGGCTCTTATCGGATAATTTCTCGCTAAAAAGTTTCAAAGTTCAAAAATAAATTTTTACTTTTGTGAAAATTTGGCTCAGTATGGCTGAAAGTCTTTCTGAAATTTTCGAACGGATGCTCCAGAAGCAAGGCATTGTGATTGAAAAATATCAGGCTTTGCAGGAAAAGTGCGGACAGCTCATTGAGGAAAACTCGTCGCTGGCTGCCGAGCTGGAAGCTCAGAAAAAAGAAATCCAGCAACTAAAACTGGAGAACGACTATTTGAAGATTGCCAGAAGCATTGCACCCGACAGAGAGACGTTGGAAAACAGCCGTCGTGTGATAGCCAAGTTGGTGCGGGATGTCGATAAATGTATCGAACAGCTAAACGAATAGAACGAAAACGATATATATTTAGATATTAAAAATGAGAGTTTGCGGAGAACGGGCGGTACTGTAGAAAAGTCCGTCGGGAAAACGAAGCAAACGATTAATTGAAATGAATCTGAGTATAGCAAAATAGATGGATGAGGTTGGCGGAAGTGTCGTTGGCGCAGCAGTTTGCGTGGCGGCTACCAACCGATTTTAATGTGACGACAGCTATCGGCACTCGTTGAAGGACGATGAGAAATAACCGCACTGATGGTATGTATTTCGATACATATTGTCGGTGCTTTTTTATATAACATAAAACTTTAAACTATCAAAAAATGTATTATTTGGGATATATAATAGTCGCTGCGATTGCTTTGCTGATTGGCGGTGCTGTGGTTTTTCTGATTACCAAGAAGATGGCACAGTCAGGCGCTAACCGCATTCTGGAGGAAGCGAAGCTCGAAGCTGACGTTATGAAGAAAAACAAGCTCCTTGAACTCAAGGAAGCGGAGTATAAAATGAAGGCGGAGTCTGAAAAGCAGGCTAACGCACGGATGTCGAAAGTGCAGTCGGCTGAGGCGAAAGCCAAGCAGCGCGAACTGCAGTTGAACCAGATGCAGTCGGAATTGCAGCGCAAGCGTAACGAAACCGACGCTCTGAAGAATACGCTCGACAATCAGATGGCTGCCATCGAAATTCGCCAGAACGAGGTGGACAAGATGCACAAGAAGGCACAGGAAATGCTGGAGCATATTTCTGGTCTTTCTGCTGAAGAAGCCAAGGAAAAACTCGTTGAATCGTTGAAGGACGAAGCCAAGACTCAGGCTGCTTCCTATATCAACGACATCATGGACGAAGCCAAACTTACAGCCAATAAGGAAGCCAAACGAATTGTGGTTCAGTCCATTCAGCGTGTGGCAACGGAAACGGCCATCGAAAATGCCGTAACCGTTTTCCATATTGACAGCGATGAAATCAAGGGCCGCATCATCGGTCGCGAAGGACGTAATATCCGTGCTTTGGAAGCCGCTACAGGTATTGAAATCATTGTGGACGATACTCCTGAAGCCATCGTTCTTTCCGGTTTTGATCCGGTGCGCCGTGAGATTGCACGCCTTGCCCTTCACCAGTTGGTGGCCGACGGTCGTATTCACCCGGCACGTATTGAGGAAGTGGTGGCTAAAGTGCGCAAGCAGGTGGAAGAAGAAATCATTGAAACCGGTAAGCGTACAACTATTGACTTGGGTATCCACGGTCTGCATCCGGAGCTTATCCGTCTGGTAGGTAAGATGAAATACCGTTCAAGCTACGGACAGAACTTGCTTCAGCACTCTCGTGAAACGGCTAATCTTTGTGCCATCATGGCATCGGAACTCGGCTTGAATCCGAAGAAGGCACGCCGTGCCGGACTGTTGCACGATATTGGTAAAGTGCCTGACGAAGAACCGGAATTGCCGCACGCAATCCTCGGTATGAAGCTGGCTGAAAAGTATAAGGAAAAACCGGATATCTGCAACGCTATCGGTGCTCACCACGACGAAGTGGAACAGACAAGCCTTTTGGCTCCGATTGTACAGGTGTGCGACGCCATTTCCGGTGCCCGTCCGGGTGCCCGCCGCGAAGTGGTGGAAGCCTACATCAAGCGTCTTAACGACCTCGAACAGCTGGCAATGTCCTATCCGGGCGTTATCAAGACTTACGCTATCCAGGCCGGTCGCGAACTTCGTGTGATTGTCGGTGCCGACAAGATTAACGATGTGGAAACTGAAAAACTTTCAACAGAAATAGCTCAACGCATCCAAGACGAACTGACTTATCCGGGTCAGGTGAAGATTACCGTAATCCGCGAAACCCGTTCTGTAAGTTTCGCAAAATAAGGAATAGTTGTCTATGGATTACAAGGACAAGGATAAGGATGCAGGCTTGCAGCCTCAGATATCCGAGCCGCGCGGCAAGTTGAACTGCTACGACTGGCTGAGCGATATTCCGGGCGAAAAGAACGATTTTGAGATGGTGGAAGTGCAGTTCAAGAATACCCGTAAGGGCTATTTCAAGAACAGCATGAACATACCGTTGAAAATCGGTGATATCGTGGCGGTGGAGGCGAATCCGGGACACGACATCGGACGCGTGTCGCTGACGGGCAAGCTGGTGGCCATCCAGATGAAAAAGGCGAACTTGCGCCCCGACATTGAAATCCGTCGGGTGTTCCGTAAGGCTAAACCGGCCGACTTGGAGAAATTTGAGGCGGCAAAGGCGAAGGAATATGATACGATGCTGCGTTCGCGTCAGATTGCGAAGCAGTTGAAACTTGATATGAAAATCGGCGACGTGGAATATCAGGGCGACGGCAATAAGGCTATTTTCTACTACATTGCCGACGAACGTGTCGATTTCCGTCAGCTTATCAAGGTGCTGGCCGAAACGTTCCGCGTCAGAATTGAAATGAAGCAGATTGGTGCGCGTCAGGAAGCCGGACGCATCGGCGGGCTCGGTCCGTGCGGACGTCCGCTGTGCTGTACAAGCTGGATGACCAATTTCGTGTCGGTGGCTACCAGTGCTGCGCGCTATCAGGACATTTCCCTCAATCCGCAGAAACTTGCCGGACAGTGTGCCAAACTGAAATGCTGTCTGAACTATGAGGTGGATGCCTATGTAGAAGGCGTGAAGCGTCTGCCTTCGCGGGAGGTGGTGCTGGAAACGAAGACGAATTCCTATTTTCATTTCAAGACCGATATTTTCAAACGGCTCATCACTTATTCGACCGACAAGTCGATTCCCGCCAATCTGGTTACGATACCGGCCGAGCGCGCGTTTGAAGTCATTGCGCTCAACAAGCGCGGCGTGAAGCCTGACAATCTGGGCGAGTCGAGCGATGAGGAAAGAAAGAGCATGAAGGAGTTCGGCGACATTGTCGGCCAGGACAGCGTGACCCGCTTCGACAAAGTGAAGAAGAAAAAGCGCAACCGCAACGGCGGTGGCGGCAACGGCAATGCGAACGGAAACGGCGGCCGCCAGCGACCGAATGGCGGAAACGGTGCTCCGAATGCAGGCGGACAGCCGAATGAGAATCCGGCACCGCAAACCGACAAACCGAACAACAAAGGTAACAACAACCGACGTCAGGAGAACGGCGAACAGCGAAACAGTCAACGTCCTCCGCGTCCGAAAGGTAATGGAGAAAATCGGAATGGACAACAACGCAGAAACAATGACCGTCAGCCGCGTCCTCCGAAAGGGGAGAAGTAGCCTTTTCCGGCTGTTGCTGATGGCAGGGCTGCTAGCCTTGGCCGCTTCGTGTTCCGACGGCTCGGTCTACAGCAGCCGGTTTGAAACGATAGCTCCTTCTGGATGGGTGAAGGACAAGCCGCTTGAGTTTGACTTGCCCGATTCCCTGCCGGCAGCGTCGTTCGACATTGTGTTGGATGTACGCCATAACAACAATTATGCATATCGCAACCTGTGGGTGACGGTCGACTACGTATCGCACCGACAGGTTGTCGCTTCGGATACGGTCAACGTAGAGCTTGCCGACAAATACGGCAACTGGTACGGTTCGGGTCTGGGGCAACTTTTCCAATATGGCAGAACTATCCGGAGGAATGTTCCTGTCGGACAGTACGAAAAGGTTATCTTGTGGCACACGATGCGGTGTGACACGGTTGAACATATTTCCGATGTGGGCATTGTGCTAACGCCGGGAACGGACAATAAATAAAGTTTTTTGAAAAAGATGATTGACTGGTCGAAAACAGATGCTTTGATTTTCGATATGGACGGCACGCTTTGGGATGCCGTCGATTCATATTGCGAAGTGTGGAACGAATGTTTCCGGGCGTTTGGGGTGGAGCGTGTGGTGATGCGCCGCGAACTGGTGGAGTGTATGGGATTGCCCCTCGACGAAATCTACCGCCGCATTGCCGGCGACTCTCCGGTCATATCGCCGGAAGCCTATCTTCCCAGGTTGGAGCAGCTTGAAAAAGAAATGATGCCGCGTCTTGGCGGAAAGCCTTATCCTCACATGCGCGAATGCATGGAGCAGCTGTCGGAACATTATGCCGTCTTTTTGCTCAGCAACTGCGGCGTGAACGGGCTGACCGACATGATGAGACATACGGGCATTACGCCGTTCGTGACGGAAGCGGTTACTTTCGGAGCAACGCAGCGGCCTAAGAATGAGAATATGCGTATGCTTTGTGAGAAATACGGTTTGAAGCAGGCCGTATATGTGGGCGACACGGAAGGCGACTGTCAGCAGACACGTCTTGCCGGACTGCCGTTTGTGTTTGCCGCCTATGGATTCGGCACTTGTTCGCAACCCGACCTCGCTTTTAATTCCTTTATCGAAATGTCTGATTTTTTTATTAAACTGAAAAAAGACAATGAACAATAAATTTTTGCCGGCTGCGGAAGCCGGACTGCGTGTTTCACGCTTGCAGAAAATGATGGCCGAATGTGGTTTGGATGCCATGGTGGTCAGTACGAATGCCAATGTCTATTATTTGACGGGCTGTGTGTTCAGCGGTTTTGTCTATATCCCTGTGCAGGGTAGTGAAGTGTATTTTGTACGCCGTCCTGCCGGACTGGAAGACAGCCGCGTGGTGTATATCAAGAAACCGGAACAAATCGTCGAAGAACTGCAGAAGATGGAACGTCCGGTTTCGGCAAAGGTAGCTTTCGAACTCGACCGTCTTCCATACAGCGAGGTGCTTCGCCTCGTGAAGGCGTTCGGTTGCAGCGAAACACTCAACTGCTCGCCGCTGTTGGGCAATGCGCGTGCCGTCAAAACTGATTATGAAGTGGAAAAAATCCGCGAATCGGGCGTGCGCCATGCTCATGTCTATAACAGCATTTGCAGTGTGTTCCGTCCGGGAATGACCGACTGCGAGCTGCAAATTGAAATGGAACGTCTGCTCCGTCTGGACGGCTGTCTCGGCATTTTCCGTATTGCTGGCGAGTCGATGGAACTGTTTATGGGCAACGTTATTACCGGCGACAATGCCGATGCGCCGAGCCCGTATGATTTTGCCATGGGCGGCGAAGGCATGGATGCTTCGCTTCCGGTGGGTTGCAACGGTTCTGTAATCCGTCCGGGCAGCACGCTTATGGTCGACATGAACGGAAACTTTACTGGATATATGACCGACATGACCCGCTCGTTCTATGTCGGAACGCTTAACGAGATGGCTGCCAAGGCTCACAACCTCTCCATTGAAATCCATAACCGTCTGAAGGCTTCGATGAAGCCGGGTACTGCCGCTAAGGATGCCTACAACGAGGCGATGGCAATGGTAGAGGAAGCCGGTATGGCGGAATATTTCATGGGCCACCGTCAGCAGGCCGGATTCATCGGCCACGGTGTGGGCATTGAAGTGAACGAATGGCCGGTAATCGCTCCGCGCAGCCGCCACATGATTGAAAAAGGCAACGTCATCGCCCTTGAGCCGAAATTCGTTATTCCGGGCGTGGGTGCTGTCGGAGTGGAAAATACGTATGTAGTGACTGATAACGGGTTGGAATGTCTGACAAACTTCCCGGAAGAAATAATTGAATTGTAGCGAATGAATCTGAAAGAGCATCTGAATAACCCTGTCTTCCGACTGGTAGGAAGCGTGGCCGACGAGGTGGGACAGCCTTGTCTGGTCGTGGGCGGCTATGTGCGTGACATTTTTTTGGAACGCCATTCCACCGACATCGACTTCGTGACAGTGGGGAGCGGCATTCGTATTGCTGAAAATCTTGCATCAAAGCTGGGGCCGAAAACGCCGTTGGCGGTGTATCGCAATTTCGGTACGGCACAGGTGAAATACAAAGGTCTGGAACTTGAATTTGTCGGAGCACGCAAGGAGTCGTACAGCCATGACAGCCGTAAGCCGATTGTGGAGAACGGCACGCTGGAGGATGACCAGAAACGCCGCGACTTCACCATCAATGCCATGGCAGTGAGCGTGAACGAGGCGAATTTCGGTGAGCTTGTCGATCCGTTCGGCGGACTCGACGATTTGAAGCGGCGCATTATCCGTACGCCGCTCGACCCCGACATTACGTTTTCCGACGACCCTCTGCGTATGATGCGGGCCATTCGTTTTGCTACACAGCTTGATTTTGAAATTTATCCTGAAACATTCTCGGCCATTGCCCGCAACTGCGAGCGCATCGCCATCATTTCGCGGGAACGGATTTTCGATGAACTTGGCAAGATGATCCGGTCGAAAAAGCCGTCGCGCGGCTTCATCCTGTTGGAGCAGTGCGGACTGCTGAAGCTGATTTTCCCCGAAATGCAGGCACTGAAAGGTACGGAGGTGATTGACGGCAGAGGACACAAGGACAATTTCTACCATACGCTCCAGGTGCTCGACAATGTGGCGGAAAAGACCGACAACGAGTGGCTGCGCTGGGCGGCGGTGTTCCACGACATTGCCAAACCGGTGACAAAACGCTACGACCCGGCACTCGGCTGGACTTTTCATAACCACAATTTTATCGGGCGGAAGATGATACCGGGCATTTTTAAGCGGTTGAAATTCCCGATGAACGACAAGATGCGCTATGTGCAGAAGCTGGTGGAACTCCATATGCGTCCGATTGCCCTCGTTGAAGACGAGGTGACCGATTCCGCCGTACGCCGTCTGCTGTTTGATGCCGGCGATGACATTGAGGACCTGATGCTGCTCTGCGAAGCCGACATCACGTCGAAGAACCAGGAGAAGGTACGCCGTTTCCTCGACAACTTTGTGCTGGTGCGCAACAAACTTATAGAAATAGAGGAAAAGGACCGCATCCGCAACTTCCAGCCGCCGGTCAGCGGTCAGGAAATCATGGAAACTTTCGGCATCGAACCTTCGCGTGTCGTGGGTGAGATAAAGGAAGTGTTGAAGAATGCCATTCTCGACGGACAGATACCCAACCAGCGTGAAGCTGCCTGGGAACTGATGCTCCGGGTGGCTGCCGAAAAGGGGCTTCAGCCGGTCAAGCAGGCCGACTGATGGAAGGGTGTCTGCCTGTAGACTCAAACGGCTTGTCCGGATGTTGCGACTGTTTCCGTGTCGGTTACGGCAAGTAGTAAATGCTTATTTTTTAAATTTTTATAGAAAAATATAGGCAAAGTCTACGCAGATTGAAAAAAAAGTGCGATATTTGCATTCGCAATTTGAATAAGGGTTTGTGATAAGCCTCGGATTCAAGTGTTTTATACGGAATATTATTTAAAATAACAATAAAAACATAGAACAATGACTAAAGCAGACATCGTAAATGAAATTTCTAAAACAACTGGCTTGGACAAAGCTTCTGTTTTGGAAACTCTCGAAAAGTTTATGGAAGTTGTGAAGGATTCTCTTGCAAACGGTGAGAATGTTTACCTTCGTGGTTTCGGTAGCTTTATCGTTAAAACTCGTTCTGAAAAGACAGCAAGAAATATTTCCAAGAACACTACAATCATTATTCCGGAACACAAAATCCCGGCATTCAAACCGGCTAAGGTGTTTATGGAAGACGTGAAATAAGCAGAGAGATAAATAACACTTTTTAGTAACAATATAAAATTTTACAACAATGCCAAGCGGAAAGAAAAGAAAAGGCCACAAGATGGCTACTCACAAGCGCAAAAAAAGATTGAGAAAAAATCGTCATAAGAAGAAATAATCATTCTTCTTGAAAGATTTCTAGTTAAGTGATACACAAGAACAGACAGAGGTTGATGCTTAACCTGGGTTTGTTCTTGTGCCTTATATGGACATATCAGTTGGCACTGTTTGCCAAGTATGATACTTGAGGTTTCTTAAAACTGATACCCGATAATTATGACCCCTGAATTAAAGAAAACAGCATGAGAAGTGAACTGGTAGTTGATGTTCAGCCGAATGATATTTCCATTGCTCTGTTGGAGGACGGACGTTTGATGTCGCTTCAGAAGGAGGCACGGAATATAAAATATGCGGTTGGCGACGTTTACCTCGGTCGGGTCAAGAAACTGATGCCCGGGCTCAATGCGGCCTTCGTCGACATCGGTTCCGACAAGGATGCTTTCCTTCATTACCTCGACCTCGGTTCGCAGTTTTCGAGCTTCAACGCTTTTGTGCAGGGTGCGATTGCGGAAAATCAGAAAGTGCCGCAAATTTCCAAATTCAAATGCTTGCCCGATATCGACAAGCACGGAACCATTTCCGATACGCTGACCGTTGGTCAGCATATTGTGGTACAAGTCTCGAAAGAGCCTATCTCGACGAAAGGTCCCCGGCTGACTACCGAAATAACTTTTACAGGACGCTTTATCGTTCTGATTCCTTTTTCCAACAAAATCTCCATCTCGCAGAAAATCAAGTCGACTGAGGAGAAGATGAGATTACGTCAGCTCATTGAAAGCATCAAGCCGAAAAATTTCGGTGTGATTGTGCGGACATCTGCCGAAAACAAACGGGTGGCAGAGCTCAACAATGAGATGAACACACTGGTGAAATGCTGGGAAGAGACCATCGAGAAATTGCAAAAGAACACTCCTCCGGCTTTGCTTCATGAGGAAGACAGCCGCGCTGTGAGCATTATTCGCGACATATTCAGTCCGTCGTTTGAAAATGTGTTTGTCAATGATGCGGAGACCTATACGCAGATTTTCAACTATGTCAGTCTGATTGCTCCCGAACGAAAGGACACAGTCAAACTCTATGCGAAGGACGAGCCGATATTCGATGCCTACAACATTACGAAGCAAATCAAGTCGTCGTTCGGCAAAACGGTATCCTTCAAGTCGGGTGCGTATATCATCATTGAGCACACGGAAGCGCTACATGTCATTGACGTCAATTCCGGCAACCGTAACAAGAACGCCGACAATCAGGAAGAAAATGCCCTGGACGTGAATATCCGCGCCGCCGACGAAATCGCACGTCAGTTGCGCCTGAGGGACATGGGAGGCATCATTGTCATCGACTTTATCGACATGAACTCTTCGGAACACCGCCAGAAGCTGTTCGACCACATGCGTGAAGTGATGGCTAACGACCGGGCTCGGCATAATATCCTGCCGCTCAGTAAATTCGGACTGATGCAGATTACGCGTCAGCGTGTGAGGGCAGTGCTCGACATTGAAACGATGGAAACCTGTCCTTCGTGTTTCGGCAACGGAATGGTGCAGCCTTCGCTGCTGTTCACCGACCGTTTGAGGGAGAAAATCGACTATGTGGTGAACGACCTCAAGATACCGGAATTCACCATGTACGTGCATCCCTATGTCGATGCCTATATCAAGAAAGGACTGCTCACTTCCATTTACAAGAAATGGAGAGGCGAATTTGGAAGAAAATTTAAAATCGTACCTAATCAGGCGCTTGCTTATCTGGAATACCGGATTTACGACAAGAACCGAAAGGAAATCGACGTCAAGGAAAGCAAAGACCTCAACGTCAGCTCCGACGAAAAGAAAGCAAGCAAGTCAAACAGAAGCAGTAAAGAAGACTGACTGCAATAGAACCTAAACGCGACTCCCCCGAGGCCCAGCCCCGAGGGAGTCGTTTTGTTTTATATGGATGGCTAATTCCTTTTGTGTATTTCCCCTATTGTTATCTCAGCGGGATGATGTGGCGGTCGGGGATGAGGGCGCCGACAATGCCGGTGCCGCCGGTTACGTTCGAAGGGATGGCGAAACTTTCGGCGAAGGGGTCGGAACTGTTGCCGTTTCCAGGTTCCAAATTTTTAAGATAGTTGAAAAATCCAGCGAAAGTGCCTGTAACTCGACGACCATATACGGATTTTTGCCGTCTCGCATTCTTGTCTCTACTGTAAAAGTGTGTTCTTTTCCGTTGAAAAGCCTGTCGTCAAATATGTTGGAAAAATATTTTTGCGGAAAGTGTGAATTTCCGGAGATACGCTCGTCGTGGAAAATCATATCGTTGGAAGAAAAAATATCTGTAGATAGAAGTTTTCCGGAAATCGAGTCCCCGTCACTGAGATTTTTTACTTTCAGCCGGTAATAATTTGTTTCGTCAGGATTGTCCATGATACACAATTGGCAGACAACAACGGTATCAGAACCATAATAATCAAAGTTCGCTGTTGATAGACTCTGCGGAGAATATTGCTTCTTAAAAGAAAGAATTTTTATTTGGGGATTGTTTGGAACCGTGATTTCACAGGCTGCCGGATGCAGGTTTTCTACCGTTATGTTCAGACGGATGTTGTCGTTTGGCCGGCATTGGTAATTGCTGATATATGTTCTGGTAGAGTCGTCGTAGGCAAGAGTTTGCGGTTGACCGTCATTGACCGTCATTTCTACGTTTGCATTGCTGATTGGATCTTTGGAATAGATATTGGCTGTGGCGGGACTGAGCGTTTTTGCCACAAGTACGCTCACAGTTGTGTCGGGTGTGTACAATGCGTTGACACTTATATCTATGTTAGTGTTGCCATTGTCGTATGGAAGCGTTATTTCACAAGCTACAGGCAGTAGGGCGATAAGAAGCAGTGCAGTTTTAAGAAAAAGCTTTTTCATACGTTTAGAATTTTAGTGAATAACTGAATGAGGGAATAAATGGGAACAGGCAGACACCTGTCAATGTTGTCATTCTGTTTTCATGTTCTAAGTAGGTGTTGGTCACGTTCATTCGGTTGTAGACGTTGTAGAGGGTGACATTGAAATCGCTTTCTCCCCATTTGTGTTTGAAAAGGTAGGAAACGCTGATGTCGAGGTGATGGTTTGCCGGCAGCCGGTAGTTGTTGCGTTTGGAGGCGTATGTTCGCCAGGAATAATGAAATGTTTCTACTTCACTGCTGCCCGATTGCCATGGGTAGGATGTCGCTATTTCTTCCCAGTGACCGCCGATTACTATGGGGGCGCCACTGGGTGAAATGCCGGTTACGTATGCTTCCGGAGCACAGATATCGGGAAGTGTACCCAGTCTTCCTGTCTGATAGCTCCATGAGGCTGACACTTTCCAGCCCGTTTTAAATTGGTGGCTGATGAATATGTTGAAATTATGCCGTCGGTCGTGTGGGGCATAATATTCGCGCCCGTTCTCGATGATGTTGCCCGGGCGGTCGAACTTGTTCAGCGCTTTCGACCATGTATAACTAATCCAGCCGTTGGTGCGTTCCGACTGTTTTTGCAACATGAGTTCCACACCGTAGGCACGTCCGGCACCCACGGCCACCTGCTTTTCCCAGTCGCTTCCCTGCAACAGGTAGCTGGCACCATTGCGGTATTCGATGATGTTGTCCATCGTCTTGTAGTAGCCTTCGGCGGAAAGCGAAAGGTCGCCGAGAAATTCATAGTTGTAGCCCAATGCCCATTGGTCGGATTTCATCATCGGAATGTTTTCCGTAACCGGCACCCACAGGTCGGATGCCATGATGATACTTGATGTTGACAGCCGGTGAATGCTTTGCGAAGTACGTGAGTAGGATGCTTTCAGCGCCATATCTTTGCGGGGAAGCCAGCGCACGGAAAGCCGCGGTTCGAGCAATTGGTATATTTTCCCGACGGCTACAAGCGAATAGCGGAGCCCGAGATTTGCCTTCCATTGGGGATGGAAAGTCCAGTCGTCCTCCGCATAAAGGGCAGCTGAAAGTGTCCCTTGAGTTGTGCCGTATTGGTTTCCATTTATATTCAATGTTTCAACGCCGTCTTTAATACCGTATATTTCCTGATAAGATTCTGCTATCGGACCGAACTGCTGAGCCGTCAGTTCAGCTCCAGTGCATACTACATGGTTGTCGCCAAAGAGCAACTTTAAATCGGAAGAAACCGACAGCTCATCGATGGTGGATCTGTTTTCTTGCCAAAAGAGTGTATGATAGGCGTTTTTAGTATCCACTATTTTATAATTCTCATCTTGGAAATATTTGAGTTCAGACCAATTTGACGATTTTAGCTTGTATATATAGCGACTATAGCCGAGGTTGGTGTTAATTTGGAGGCTCTGGTTCTTCTGGTGAGTCCAAAACAGGTTGGAGGCAATGTTTTTCCAACCGTTGTCGGTGCTGCTTCCTGAGTAACTGATTTGTTTGTCTGCTTTATATTCATTTTCCTGAGGCGCATCATCACACACGTCGTTTCCAATGAAAAAAGCGGCGGTGAGCTTGTCCGTGTCGGAAAATTTGTGGACCACTTTCGCCGTGATGTCGTAGTAATCCATATTGGCGTAGGTGTGCGCATCGGGAAAGAGGTACACCTTTTCCATCAGTGGCAGCATAATCCAGTCGAAAAACGACATTCGAGCTCCGATGTTAAACGACGTGCGGTTTTTCCAAATCGGCCCTTCCAACTGCACTCTCGAGGTGAGCATGCCGAGCGACACCCGGCCGTGGTAGCGGTTGAAATCGCCTTCCTTAATGCCTACATCTACTACCCCCGACAGGCGTGAGCCGATGTGTGCCGGAAAGCCGCCCTTGTAGAAGAGTACATTGTCGACCATATCAGAATTGATGGCGGAGGCGAAACCTTTCAGGTGCACGGGGTTGAAGAGTGTGGAGCCGTCGAGCGTAACCAGGTTCTGGTCGATGTTCCCACCTCTTACGTAAATACCTGATAAGCCGTCGTTTGCCGTCGTCACGCCTGGCAACTTCTGCAGCGCTTTCAGTACGTCGGGCTCTCCGAGAAATGCGGGAATGCTACGAATTTCTGAAACAGGAAGTTCAACGGCACTCATCTGCGAGGAGTTGACCCCGAAATCCTGGCTAAGCCCGTACACAGTCAGGTTGGGCAGCCAGTTGTTTTGTTGCAGACGGAACCGGACGGGCGAGCGTCCGTCAGTGGTGAGCGTGTCGGGCGCATAGCCGGCGTATCCGGCGGTAAGACGATAGGAAGCCGCACGTTCAGTGGTGAGCGTAAATTCTCCCCGGCTGTCGGTAGTGCAACCTTTTTTCGCGGTCGGTCACTGTCCCCTTCAGTGTCAGCGTTTCCGCCTTTAAAGCCGTAGCCCATAAAAGGCAGGCGAGAGTGGCAAGAATGAATTTCATACGTTTAAGGTCCGTTTTTTTAGATTAAGGTCAGATGCGTGCCTGTTCTATTAGCGGAGCATCTTTAACCCAAATCGGTCATTAGACTTTATGGTGGATTTCGTGCTGCTGTCAGGCAGATTGATTTCTGTCTTTGTCGAAGATGTAGCGGGCTACATCGAGAAAAAGCAGGAAGCAATCTGCCGGCAGCAGTGCGGAAAGCGACTAAAGAGCCAACTAAAGCTCACTGTCGACAGCCTAACCTTGTTTGGCGGTCTAATGACCGTTTTGGGTTTTACTAATAAATGTATAAAACTTGTAAATACTGCTTGTAAAGATATAAAAAAACGCAGGCAATGGAATTTTTATTTGAAAATGCTTTATTCAAATGAAAGGAAGGCGGGGGCGGGGAGGTGCATTCCTGCCATGATGAGTTTGTTGGTTTTGGCATATTCCAGCAGTTGTTTTCTTGTCTGGATGGCCTTTTCCTTATCCATGTCGTAGGCGGCACAAATTTCCGGATGAGGAATCTGCAATGCCGCACCGTGCATCAAGTCGCCCACTACAAGCAGTTTGCCGGTCATATAGGCCGTGTGTCCCGGAGTATGTCCTGCTGCATCGATGGCTGTGATTCCGCACGGCAGGGTGTCGCCCGGGTTGAACAGGTGCATGTGTCCGGCGTATGCCTTGTCCATTTTCCGCTGCATGGCGTTCTTGTCGGCTGACATGTTTTTCAGCCATGCGTCGTATTCAGTCTGTGGAGCATAGACCTCGGCTTTTGTGAATACGGCAGAATCGCCTTTCAGCATGCCGCCGATATGGTCGCCGTGGAAGTGGGTCAGGTAGATGAAATCAATATCGTTGGCAGTCAGATTGATAGCCTTCAAACCCGCCGTCAGCCTGCTGTCGTCCTTTCCGTTACCCGCGTCGAACAGAATGTTTTTACCGTCTTTTTCCAGTACGAACACGCTTATGGTGGCCGGTATGCCTTTTTGCAGGCCCAGACTGTCAATCAGTGCGTCGCTGGCATCGGCAAACAGGGTTCTTTCCATGAGGCGTTCCTGTGTGTTGTCCTGAATCCACGTCACTTTCATGCCGTCGGTTTCAATCGTTTTCACTCCTTCCATCGTTGTTTCTTTGTTTTCACTCATTGTAGTTTCTGCTTTTTTTGATGCGTTTCCGCTGCATCCTGTCATAACAGTGAGGGCAACTGCCGCTACTGCGATAGCCTGTTTCATGATCTTCATAGTCGTTCGGTGTTAGGGTTCATCGCAAATATATATTTTCTGACTAATTGTTGTGGTATGTTCAAACAAAAAAGTTCTCCGAGGGGGAGAACTTTTTACGTTATTCTGTTGTCGTGATGGTGTCGGTTGGTGCGGCTTCGGGTTGGTGCGTGGCTATTGCCGTAGAGTCGGCGGGCACGTTCGGTTTCCATTCGCCCGGAGGGGTAGTGGATTCCGTGCCGTCTTCCAACACGTTTTTCGGCTCTTCCCGTTTGCCGAGCGGCAGGGTGTAGATGGCCGACAGTCCGATGTTGATAGGCATTTTCCGCGTTCCGTAGCCCGGAATGTACCACGGGTCGGAATTGGGTGTTCCCTTGATGCTGAGGGGGAAGTTGTAGCGGAGAGTCCAGCCCATCGAGAAGTTTTTCACCAGTTCCACCTGTATGCCTGCCACCAGTTCCATCCACATGGCCGAGCCTTTCTGGTTGAGAATGTCGAAGGTGGTCTGGTTGCCCCAATAGCCGTTGGTGTAGCTGATGTTGGTGATGTCGTAGTTGAACGACGATGCACCAAAGCGCAGACCTCCGAAGAGCAGGTATTTCGGGTCGCTTTTAAACATGAAGTTGTAGTTCATACCCACACGTCCGTAGAGCGACAGTTTGTTCTTATAAGTGTAGTTCCCGTTTTCGGGAGTTGAATTGGCTGTTCCCATACCCACTTCCACAATCGGGATAAAGCGGTTGCGCAAATTGAGTGCCGCCCACACTTCCACTTCTCCGTACGACTGTCCGAGTGCCATGGCAATCGGATCCCAGAAGTTTACGCCGAGCGATGTGGAATAGAGGAGCGGATATTTTACCTGCTTGGCAGCCTTCTCTATGGAGTCGCGGCGCAGGGAGTCCTGAAGGACGGAATCGGAAAGCATCTGCACCGACTTGGCACGCTGGCGCAATACTTTCAGCTCTTCTTTCGTAACGATTTTCAGCTCGTCGGACGATTCCACGGGCGTCACTTTCCGCTGTGCAAAAGCGCAGGTAAGGCAGAATATGGCCAGCAGGGCGAGGGTTGCTTTGCGGATTCTCATTGCTGTTCGTCCGCCCCCGTCCGGAAATAGATTTTGATGGTTTCAGCCGTGGTGTTGTCGAACACGGGTGTGATGATTTGCATCGAGTCGATAAGCACGTTGGTGGTGCGGTAGCCTTTCACGTCAAAATAGTACATTGCGCCACATTCTTCCGAGTGGAAATAAGGGCGCGGGCTGTAGTCAATCGTGATGGTGTCGGCAAGGTTGAGCGCAGCCAGTTGCTGCTGGTCGTAGCGGATGACGAAGCGTGCCTGCATCTTTTCGATGTCGAGCGGGAAATAGGTTTGCGATGCCTGCGCGGTGTCGAGCAGCAGCGAGTCGTTGGGCACGCCCACACCGAAGACGGTGAGCGAGTCGATGGTAATGGCTTTCTTCGTCTGCGACGAATAGAAGCCTGCGAGCGGCATGCTGCTGGTATTGCCTTCGCAGCCTTCGTCGTTGCACGCTGCAAAGCCGACAAGCAGAATTGCCGCCAGTAGGAATATGCTATGTCTTAGTATGCGCCCCATTGGATGATTTCGTCGACTGGTTTACGTTTCTTTTCCGGAATAAGGCTTTCCGCCGGATAGCCGACAGGAATAATGGCCACGGGTTCTGCCGATTCGGGCAGGCGGAGCAGTTCGGCACACTTTTTCGCATCGAAATTACACACCCAGCAGGTGCCAAGTCCTAGCGATGTGGCGGCAAGGCAAAGGTGCTCGATGGCTATGGCGAGGTCAATGTCCGTATGGTCCTTTCCGTCGGAGGGGCGGTGCCAGGCTTCCGAGTGATTTCCAACAGCTACGATGAAAGCCGGAGCCGTCTTTATCCATTCGCGCGGATAGCATTCCGCTATGGCCTGACGCATTTCCGGAGTGTCGAGCACAACGAACGTCCACGGCTGGCGGTTGACAGCCGACGGAGCCAGCGAGGCGGCCTCGATGGCTTTCTTCAGGGTTTCGCGGGCCACTGTGCGTGCCGCGTAGTTGCGGCAGGAATAGCGTGCGGCCGAAAGAGTCATAAAATCACTGTATGCTGACATTTTCTTGTTCGTTTTAGGGGTTAAATTTCTTCTCTAATCTGATAGTTGTTGCGTTCGGCGGCGTTGCGTGCCACGAGTTCACCGAGGAATCCGGCAAGGAAGAACTGCGAGCCGAGCAGCATCATGGTCAGAGCGATGAAGAAATAGGGCGAGTCGGTCACGAGGCGGTAGGGCATACCGTTGTAGAGGGCATAGAGCTTTGATGCGCCCACCACGATGGCGGCAATGAAGCCGATAAGGAACATAATCGAGCCGAGGAAGCCGAAAATGTGCATTGGTTTGCCTCCGAAGCGCGAGATGAACCAAAGGCTGAGCAAGTCGAGGTAGCCGTTCACGAAGCGGTTCAGACCGAATTTCGTCTTGCCGTACTTGCGTGCCTGATGGTGTACCACCTTTTCGCCGATGCGGGCAAAGCCGGCGTTCTTGGCGAGATAAGGAATATAGCGGTGCATTTCGCCGTAGACTTCGATGTTTTTCACCACATCGCGGCGATAGGCCTTCAGTCCGCAGTTGAAGTCGTGGAGGTTCTTGATGCCGCTCACTTTGCGTGCCGTAGCGTTGAACAGTTTCGTCGGGATGGTTTTCGACAGCGGGTCGTAGCGTTTCTGCTTCCAGCCCGAAACGAGGTCGTAACCGTCGACGGTTATCATTCGGTAGAGTTCCGGTATTTCGTCAGGACTGTCCTGAAGGTCGGCGTCCATGGTGATGATTATATCGCCCTGTGCGCGTTCGAAGCCCACGTTAAGCGCCGGCGACTTGCCGTAGTTGCGGCGGAAACAAACGCCTTTCACACACGGATTTTTCTTTTGAAGCCCTTGAATGACTTGCCATGACTTGTCGGTAGAGCCGTCGTTCACGAAAATAATTTCATAGCTGAAATTGTTGGCTTTCATCACCCGTTCAATCCACGCTTCCAATTCCGGCAGCGATTCGTCCTCGTTATATAGCGGAACTATTACTGATATGTCCATATTGTTTTCTGATTGTGTACGTACAAAGTGCAAAATTACACATTTTCTGTAAATCGCAACCCCTATGGGCGGGGAAACTTTCGGATAAAGACAACGCCCGCACTGGTGGTGCAGGCGTTATGCGAAAAAGCAAATACGGCAGAACGTTTATTCCTGATTGTTTTTGAGCCATTGCTGACGGCGCATGTCGGGAAGGTGTTTAATCTGGAACTGCTCGAAAACGGCCTTGAAACCGTTGCCGTCGGGGCTTGCTGCCATGAGGCCGACTTGGATGGGAGTGTTGTCCTGCATCCATGCGTTGCGCATCATGACGTAGTTCTTGTCGTCGAACGAATAGAAAATCTCGATGGCGTCCAGGCGGCGTACGGCCTTAATCCAGATATAGGGTACCGGCTTGTCGAGGCTGATGACACTCCAGTCGGAAGTGTGGTGGGTGACAACGGTGCTCAAGTTATATTTGCCGTCTACGAATTCAATGCCCGCCTTGATATAGTTTTCGTGGTCGATGCGGAGCATGATTCCCGCCTGGTCGAAACGAGTGCGGTAGTCGCCGGAGATTTTTGCCTTTACTTCAAATTCTCCGCCTCTTGTCGTGTAGTAGAACGGAGCGTCGTCAACTGTGAAACCGTAGTGCGAGATGCGCCAGTAGTCGCTTTGCGGAGTTACCTCCATGGTGAGCGTTCCGTTGCTGATTTCCCACTCCGACGGTTCGTTGAACCAAGTCATCTTTTCGAGCGACTGAGCCTGTGTCGTCATAGCGATACAAAATAGAAAAAGTGATGTTAGATAGTGTTTCATTGTTTCGTTGTTTTTAACTTTGCAAAGTTAGCCGCGATAGGGTAGGCTGTAAATACTCATAAATAACCATATTTGATGAAACAAATCGAGAAAAAGCTCTACGACGAACTGCTTGCCAATACCGGAGATGTATCCCAGGGCGGTGAGCCGGCTTTGGATTATTACAAGAAGATAGCTTCGGTCTATGCCCGTGTCGAAAATTCGGTGGCTGTGCTCAGCGACTTGAAATCGGATATGAGCTACATCATTATGGGCGGCGTTGCCGAGCGGCTCGGACTGGGAAAGAAGGGGGAGACACTGGCCATTCCCTCCATTTGGGAGCGCGACATTTTCAACCATATTCATCCGGCCGACATGGGGGAGAAATATGCGCAGGAATACTATTTCCTTCAGTATGTGAAGCGGCAGAAACCCAAAAACAGGGAAAATTATTGCCTGAAAATGCGTTTACGGATGAAGGATGTCAGCGGACAGTTTGTCGAAATATTGCATCGTGTGTTCTATTTCACTGACAGTAGAGAAGGAAAACTGCGATTTGTCATGTGCTTGTACGATTTTACAGAAAGTGGTTCGGCTGCGAAGGCTGTTGTTGTCAATACGCTGACCGGCCAACGTATGGAACTGAAGCCTGCCACTGTCGGAGAATTGCTCACGGAGCGGGAGGTGGAGATATTGCGGTTGGTGAGAAAAGGGGCTACAAGCCAAGAAATTGCCGAACGGCTGTCCATCAGCAAAAACACGGTCAGCCGTCACCGCCAGAACATTTTGCTGAAACTGCAAGTGCCGAATTCGCTGAAGGCGTGTGACATTGCCGCCGATTTGGGTTTGCTTGACTGAATCTGCATCTGCATCAAACTCTTATTCTATGTTAAACCCGTGGCGGGGATTTTTTATTTGCAGGGTTCGTTTGTAAATTTGCAGTTTAATTGAATAACCTTGAAACGATGAAGAAAGTACTCTATATGCTGCTGGCAGTGATGGTGCTGATAGCTTGCGGACAACGGCAGCAGGAAGTTGCCGATGCCAATCTCGACTATGCAAAGGGGCTGACCATTACGCGCTACCGCGATTATACGAAAGTGGCGGTGCTTGACCCGTGGAACAACGGGAAAGTGCTGCAAACCTATCTGTTGGTGCCGCGTGACAAAGCGGTGCCCGACACGCTGCCGCAGGGCACGGTGGTGCGTGTGCCGTTGCAGAACGTATTGGTCTATTCCGATGTCCATGCGCGTGCCCTGAAGGAACTCGGTTGCGTGGCAGCCGTGCGCGGCGTGTGCGACGGGAAATATTTCAAGACTCCCGAAATTGTGGCAGGACTTGCCGACGGCACAGTGACTGACTGCGGCTCGTCGATGGCGCCCGCCATTGAAAGTATTGTGGGCATTTCGCCCGAAGCCATTCTGCTTTCTCCTTTCCAGAATGCCGGCTATGGCGCGCTTGCCAATATCGGTGTGCCGATTCTCGAATTGGCCGACTATATGGAAACCAATCCGCTCGGCCGTGCCGAATGGATGAAATTTTTCGGTATGCTTTTCGACCGCGAAGCCGTGGCCGACTCTATATTTTCCAGTGTGGCCGACAACTACAACCGCTTGGCAGCGACGGTGAGGAATGTGCCTCACCGTCCGACGGTGATTTCCGAAACGGTGACAAGCGGCGTGTGGTATGTGCCCGGCGGTGCCAGCTACAAGGCTACGCTCTATGCCGATGCCGGTGCCGACTACCCATGGGCTGACGACACTTCTGCCGGTTCGCTGCAACTTGATTTCGCACAGGTGCTTGACAAGGCACAGAATGCCGACTTCTGGCTGCTGACCACCTACGGCTATGAACTGACGCGCCGCGCGATGCTTGACATCTATCCGCACAACGATCAGTTTGCCGCGTTCGGCAAAGGTTCCGTTTATTATTTTAACTCCGCGGTAGTGCCGCTTTTCGAAGAAACGGCTTTCCATCCGGATTTGCTGCTGAAAGAATATATCGGCATCTTCCATCCCGACAAGGTGCCGGGCTACGAATTGTCTTACTTTAAACGCATGGAGGAATAGCCATGAGCCGGACTCGCCTTGTGATAGTTTTGCTGTCGGCGGCCATTGTCGGGCTGGCGTTTTTGCTGCTGCTTGTGGGCACGGTGCACATCCCTGCGGATGAAGTGCTCCGCATTCTTGGCGGCGAACCTTCCGAACGTTCGGCATGGAACTTTATCGTGTGGGAGAGCCGTGTGCCGCTGATTGCTACGGCTGCCCTTGCCGGTGCCGCTCTCGCCGTGTCGGGGCTATTGTTGCAGACTTCTTTTGGAAATGTGCTGGCCGACCCGTCGATTCTGGGCATTTCCACCGGTTCAAGCCTCGGAGTGGCTGTCGTGATGCTCGCTTTTGGCGGCGTTATCGGTTCGGCGGCTATGGGCTACGTTGCCACGCTCCTCGGTGCGCTTCTCGGTGCATTGCTGATTATGGCCATTTTGCTGGCATTTTCCGTAGCCGTGAAAAATTCCACGATGCTGCTGATTGTCGGTATTTTGATAAGTTATCTCGCTTCGTCAGCTATTTCACTGCTCAACTTTGCCGCCACGCAGGAAGGCGTCCACTCGTTTGTCGTGTGGGGCTTGGGTAATTTTTCGGGCGTTACGCTCCGCCAGTTGCCCGTCTATGCTTCGGTGGTGGCCGCAGGACTGATAGCTTCACTGCTGCTCATCAAGCCGCTCAATGCGTTGCTGCTCGGTCGCCGCTATGCCGAAAACCTCGGTGTCAATATCCGCCTGACGCGCAACCTGCTGCTGCTTATCACCGGCGTGCTTACTGCCGTTGTCACCGCCTTTTGCGGTCCGATTGGCTTCGTCGGGCTTGTCGTGCCTCACATTGCACGGCTGATGCTCCGCACCTCCGACCATTTCCGGCTCATACCCGCCACGATGCTCACCGGTGCCGCCATCGCCCTGCTGTGTACGCTCGTCAGCGTGCTTCCTTCCAGTGGAACGATTCCTATCAATGCCATTACGCCCATTATTGGCGTGCCGGTCATTGTCTACATCATACTTAACCGTCGGAAAATATTTTATTTCAACTGATTTATGGAAATGATTCTCGAAACACGCGGCCTCACGGCTGGCTATCGCAAGGGCAGGGTGGAATCGCCGGTGCTCCGCAATGTGGCACTGACACTCTGCCGCGGCACGCTTGTCAGCCTTTTGGGTGCTAACGGTGCAGGAAAATCGACACTGCTGCGTACCATTTCGGGCGTGCAGCCTCCGTTGTCGGGCGAGGTGCTTCTCGGCGGCGAGCCTATTTCCGGCTATTCGCCGCGCCGCCTTTCGCGGATGGTGAGCATCGTTTCCACCGACCGCACACAGGCAGGCGGGCTGACCGTTGAGGAACTTGTAGGTCTTGGCCGTCAGCCGCATACGGGATTTCTTGGCCGTCTCGACGATGAGGACCGCGTGGTGGTGCGACATGCCATCGAGTCGGTGGGCATCGCCCATAAGGCAAAACAGTTTGTGGCGGAACTGTCCGACGGCGAACGGCAGAAAACAATGATAGCCAAAGCCTTGGCACAGGAAGCTCCGCTCATTATCCTCGACGAGCCGACGGCTTTTCTCGATGTGGCAAGCCGCATCGAAACCCTTAAGTTGCTCCATCGTCTGGCGCATGAGGAGCGGAAAGCCGTGTTGCTGTCGTCGCACGACGTAGCGCAGTCGCTCGCTTTGTCCGACCGCCTGTGGCTGCTGGGTGCTGACAGCACGATAGTCGACCGCACGACCGAAGACGCTGTGCTTCAGGGCGACATGAACCGCCTGTTCCCGGGGCGTGACCTCTGCTTCGACATGACGTCGGGCGACTTTTTCAGCGGATTGTCGGGCTCGCGGCCTGTAAGTATTACTGCCGACTCTCCCGAACTTCATCATTGGGCGCACAACGCTCTCCGTCGCAACGGTTACCGTTCCGAAGCCGAAGCCCCGCTGTCAATCCATGTCCATGCGGCTACTAAAATCATCCTCCGCACTCCCGCGGCTACCGAAACTTTCAGCTCCTTCGAACAACTGCTCGAAGCGTTGGCAGATAGGGTGGAATAGGATTATAGAATTACTTATGAAACGGATTTTTTATTTCTTAGGCGTGTTGCTTGTTCTGGCAAGTTGTACGGGAAATAAAGAGAGTCACGTTGTCGTTCCCGTGGAGGAACCGCAGCCGGTGCTGTTGATTCAGCCGTATAATGATGTGACCGTGCCGGAAGCCGAACGGCTGAAAGCGGAACTGGAGCGCGAGCTGCCGCGGCTGACGGGTGATGATTTTGAGGTGAAGGTGTTGCCTGTACGGCAGTTGTCCGACAGTTTGAAGAACGGTGCCCGGACGCGTTTCCGTGCTGACAAGATTCTGACTTGGCAAACCCGGAATATCGCTGTAGGAAATGCGCCGACCACGTTGCTCGGATTGACCCATTCCGATATTTCGCTTCCCTATAAGGGGCGTGCCGATTGGGGCGTGTTGGGACTGTCGTTTCGAGGAAAACGCACGGCAGTCATTTCCACCTATCGCGTCCGGGATGCCAAACGCAACTTGTGGAAAGTGGCAGCCCACGAATTTATCCACGCCTGGTATGCCTATCCCCATTGCCCGAACGCCAACCCACTCTGCATTATGCAGGATGCAAAAGGCAAGCCCAACTTCAGTAATCAGACATCCCTCTGCGACTCCTGCCGCACCTTGCTCAGTAGAAAATCCAAATAAGTAAATTTGATAAAGTTTTTAACCTGTATTTAGCCGTGCGATTTGACGCTATCAAATACAATGAAAAAAGTAGAATAAAAGATTGAAAAGGTTGTTATTTGTTTGAAAATTAGGTAACTTTGAATTATTGAATACAACTGCAAGAACAAGACGTCAGCCAACAGACTGTTGTGATTTACTTACAAATTAGGTAACTTTGAACTATCAAATACAACAGAAAAAGGAGTGGGCGGAACGTGTGAACCATGAACGGCTTGAGAAGATGAAAGCCGAATGGAGCCGGGATCTTCAGGAACCACACCAGGAACAAGGCCGGGAAGAAATCCAACAACAGGGAAACAGTATTTCCCAGGTTCTGGACATAGACCAGGCACCGCTGCGGAAGAAGCAGCTGGAGGAAGAACTCGACCAGCCCAGGAAAAGAAGTCGGGGTTTTGGAATGGGTATGTAATTTTAGAACTGAGAGTATGGATTTTGTGCAGTTTTGAGGTTATGAGTAAGGATGAACTTCTTCAGGAAATCTATCTTGAAGAAGAAAAAAGCCCACCGGAATAGTTAAATATTAGATTTTGAGAACAATGAGCCTATATTTTGTGTAACTTTATGGAGTAATCTTTAAATCGTTGGGCTTATGAGAAAGTTTTATTATTTACTTTTTGGTGTCTTTTGTTTGTTTTCTTGTAATTCTTCTTTCGATGAAAGTTCTTCTATTAAATCCAAAGAATTGAATGTTAAGGCAACGGAGGAGATAGCTGTTTTGACAACTGATGAAGTTACTACTAAAAGTGTTCTTTTACCTGTAGGAATTGGGACAGAGGTTGATAATGGAAGAGTTGTTGTAACGTTTATGCAAACAGCTCGACCTTATTTTCTTGATATGGGAAGTGATGAATCCTCAGATTGTGTATCTTTGATAAATCGTGCAATAAAAGAACATTTGTCTTTGGAGGTTTCTGTATTAGAAGGAACAACAGAAATTGTTTCTATAAAACTGGTTGATGATGTTCTGCAGAAAAGTATTCAGAATAAATTGATATTAAATCCCGATTTAGGGGTTAAAACTCGTAGAATATCAGCTATACCAAGGTTGTGATTTACTTACAAATTAGGTAACTTTGAACTATCAAATGCAACTTGTTTATTGTGAGTGTTTAGAACTTTAGGTCTTGATGCCGGTGATGCAAATGACTACTAAAGGGTTGCTGATTTGCGTTAGATTATCTATATTCGCACGTATTTACAAATAAAGTGAAGATGAGCAGCTTATTATTCATAAATTGGGATATTGACCCTGTGATATTCAGCATTGGCCAAGTTAAGATTCAATATTACGGTTTGATTTTTGTCACCGGGCTTGCCTTATGTTACTACATAATTGGCCGTATCTACAAAAGGGAGAAGATTTATACTCCAGATGCAATGGAGAAACTTTTTATATACGCCATTCTTGGTATTTTCGGAGGTGCAAGACTGGGCCACTGCCTGTTTTATGATTTTGATTATTTTTCTTCCCATATACTTGAAATATTCGTCCCCTTCAGAGAGAATGCTAACGGCGTATATGAGTTTATAGGATACAAAGGGTTGGCAAGTCACGGGGGAGCAATCGGTTTGTTTATTTCCATGCTGCTGTATTCGCGAAAAGTTCACATTCCATTCTCTAAGATTATCGATATCATAGCCATCTTGGCTCCGTTAGGCGGGGCATTTATTAGAATTTCAAATTTAATGAATTCGGAAATAATTGGCCGCCCGACAGATTTGCCCTGGGCATTCGTGTTTACACAAGTTGATGATTTGCCAAGACATCCATCACAGTTATACGAGTCATTAAGCTATTTTGTGATTTTTATTGTTGCCTATTTCCTATACAAATATAAAAGTCAGCTGTTTAAAATCGGGAGTTATTTCTATTTCGGCCTAAGTATTTCTTCAATATTTCTCATGCGCTTTCTTTTGGAATTTACGAAAGAAAATCAGGTAAGTTTTGAAGATTCTTTATCTTTTAATATGGGGCAATTATTAAGCATCCCATTTATTTTAGTGGGTGTTATATTGGTGATAAAGAATATCGTCAATGTTCGCAAAATGGCTGATAATTAGGAATGTTTTCCAAATGTTTGTATGTTGTATTTTACTTGTCAAAGTTTCTGAACGATATGTTTCTATAAAATAAGTCATCCCGTAGGATGACTTATTTTATAGAACGTTCTTAAATCTTGAAATTGATGTCGATGCCGGTGATGCAAATGGCGGCTAAAAGGTTGCTGATTTGCGTTAGATTATTTGAGAAGTAAAAAGTGACTAAGTCAGGACGAAGACTTGATACATCTTGTCCTTAATCACAACAAATTTATAGCTGCCAATTCCTCTCTCAGCGCATTATATTACATTGCACAGTCATGCTCCAATTCGTTCTCAATGGCTTTGTTGATGAAGTCATTTATGGTTATTCCGGAGTTTGCTGCAAATGCAGCCACACGGGCATGAAGCTCGGAGGTCATACGCAAATTGAGTTTCCCGCTAAACGGTTTTACCGGTTCTATTCCATCAGCTTTACATCCTTCAAGATAGCTGTTAATTCCTTCTTCAAAATCCTTTCGGAGTTCGTCGATGGTGGTTCCTTCGTAAAGAATCAAGGCTTTGTTGCCCATTCCTTGTACTTTTCCGCAGAGGCAATTATCCTCTTTGCTGTATTCCACGGAACCCTTGTAACCTTTATATTCCAAATAATCCATAATTCTTTATATTAAACCGTTATTTTTCAAATGTTGGTAAATAGTTTTCATCATCCACGCTTTCATTATGCTTCCAGGGTGGGGACGATGTATATCTATGTATTGTCCCGTTTTCTCGTTTTTGAAACGAATACGAGAACCAGAAGTAGCCCCTTTATTATGTTTGGCATAGCCAAAATAATTCAGCAAAGAGATTGTCTCTTCAAAGGTGAAATCCTTCGGCAACTTCTTGAATCTTTCCATCAATTTCTCTTTTGAGCCTATTGTATTTTCATTTATACAAAGGTACTAAATTTAGTACTAAAAGCAAATTAATTGCAATAAAAATAGCGATACCTAATAAGATACCGCTATTTTTTATCTTCATGATACGCTTGTTATCAAATACAACTTGTTTATTGTGCGTTTTTAGAACTTGAAGTTGATGTCGATGCCGGTGATGTTGTAGGCTTTGTCGGGCTGCTTTTGGTAGAGGTAGTAGAGGTCGGTGGTGACGTTTTTGGCTATTTTCAGCTCCATGCCGGCACGGTAGCGCATGCGGGTTATCTCGAAGTTGTCGCCGCGGTGCAGGTTGTTGTACATCTCGATGGAAGCGTAGGGTTTCAGCCAGTCGTTTACTTTATATTTTGCCTGAGCACGGGTGCGGAGGCGGAATTCGTTGTGGTCGCTGATGGTGTGCTGGAAGCGTTCGCGCAGCGAGAGGTCGAAGCGGCCTACGGTACACGATTCGTTGAGCGACAGGTTGTAGCGGTGGCGTTTTTGCCAGTGGTCCGTTCTGTGTTTCAAGTGAAATTCGTAGCCGACACCAGCTTTCAGGAATGGCAGCAACTTATAGTTGGTTTCCACCTTGAGAGCCCATACATCCGTGGCCGACGCATTGTGTTTCGTTCTGTATTCCAGTCCGCCTTTGACATCGAGTTTGTCGTTGACGTTATAGGACACGTTCCAGTTTGTCCATGTTCTGAAGTCCGTGTCGCCCGCTTTGGCGTTGAATATAAATAGATTAAGAACAATTGTAGCCAATAAAATTACTTTTTTCATATCCTTCCGTATAAAATAGATTCCTTAAATTTTCCACTGCAAAGTACGGAAGAGATTCTGAAGAGATTCTGAAAAAACGAAGATATTGGCGTTTTTTGTCTGTTATTTAGCGTAGGCGGGGCGATTTGTCGTGAAAACGGAAACCGATGCCCAGCATCAGGTGGTTGGGGTCCTTGAAGCGTTGCAGGCTGTAGCCGATGTTGAGGTAGACGAGCCGCGACACCGCCACTTTCAGCGTGAGCGTCTGGTAAAGTCCGCGCTGGTCGTCGGTTCCGGCAAGGAAGTTGTAGCCTATGCCCGCATTAATGGCAAAGAACGGCATGACGTATTCCGCACGGACGGATGTGCCCAGTGCCCACTGGCGGCTGGGTGAAGGTTTGTAAAACCCGTAGTCGCTGCAGTTGCCGCTCATGTCGCAAATGATGTCGGAGTCGGTATATACGCCCGCACTGGAGTCAAACACGCCGTCGAGCGAAAGCCCCGCACGGAAGCGGTAGTGGAAGTTATACATCGGGCTGAAGCTGATGCCTCCCACCGGGTAGCGGTCGGGAGAAAGCACCGGATTTCCCGCTCCGTCGAACACGCCTTTCCGCCGATAGGCTCCATATAGGGTGAGGTCGTATGACAGGTGGCGTGTGAATTCGGGCGTGGTTGTCGTTTCCTGCTTGTCGTCAGAAGCGTTGAATCGGTAAGCCAAGCCAAGGTTAAGAGCTACGGTGTTCACGCCGCAGTTGGGGATGCCGGTGTTGCCGTTCGAGAAGTGGGTGAAGCCTACGCCCGTGAGCAGATGCAGTTGCGGAGTCAGTTGCCAGTTGAGGTTGAAGGCGGCATTGATGTAGGCGTTGATGTTCGTGCCGACCACATGGTTGAAGCGGTTGGTGGTTGCATCGTAGGGTTTCCAGCCGAACGATGCGCCGAAGTTCCATTCGTAGTCGAACGTCAAGCGGTCGGAAAGGCGTGCCATCGGTCCGCCTTGGAAGGCATAGACGGCAAATGGTGTGCCGAGCGACTTCGGCTCGAAAAACGAGAAGCAGCCCACGCCGATACCCTGATACGAGTCGCGGTAGACGGCCGCAGCCTGGGAGTTTTCCGGCAGTTGGAAGGCATATTTTACCTGCCCGGCGAGGGATTTTGCGATGCGCACATTCTTTTCGTTGTAGCCGCGGAAAAATTCGTGAGTCTGGAATATGAATGCCGGTTGCGCCTCCAGCCGGAGCTGATGGCGGAACGGGGTATATGTCGTGTCGGCAACCACTCGGGGCAGGTCGGCAAGGGTTGGCTGTGCTTTCAGTGTCGTTGCTAGCACTGCGAAAAGGACGGTTGTCAATATTTTGTTCAGATTCATTTTGTCGTAGTTGCAGTCGTTGTGCAAATGTATGTATAAATGGTCGAAACTGCACCATAAATAAAAGAAAAAGCATATCATCCGGCTGGCGGTGATATGCTTTTGTGCGATAGACGTATCGGTTGGAACTAACGTTTGCAGACTTCAATTTTCAGCTTGTCGTAGGCGCGCTGTGCTTTTTTCACTGCCTCGTCGGTCGATTCGGCTGTAGCAAGGATTACCCCCATGCGACGGTGTCCCACCACTTCCGGTTTACCGAAAATGCGGAGCTGTACGCCCGGTTCGCTGAGAGCGTTCTCCAAGTTGTCGAACACCACTTTGTCGGTGTCGCCTTCCACCACGATGGCCATGGATGCCGACGGTCCGTAGAAACGGATTCCCGGAACCGGCATTCCGAGCAGGGCGCGTGCATGGAGAGCAAATTCGCTGAGGTCCTGTGAAATCATGGTCACCATGCCTGTGTCGTGCGGACGTGGCGAAACCTCGCTGAATATCACTTCATCGCCCTTGACAAACATTTCCACACCGAAAATGCCGTAGCCGCCCAGTGCGTCGGTTACTTTCTTGGCTATTTCCTGTGCCTTTGCCAGAGCCGAAGCCGTCATGGCCTGCGGCTGCCAGGAGAAACGGTAGTCGCCGTCCACCTGAATGTGTCCGATAGGCTCGCAGAAAGTCGTTCCCGAACAGCTGCGCACGGTGAGCAGCGTGATTTCGTAGTCGAATTTCACAAATCCTTCCACAATCACGCGTCCGGCTCCTGCACGGCCGCCTTCCTGGGCGATGTGCCAAGCCTTGTCGATGTCCTGTTCCGACTTGATGACGCTTTGTCCGTGTCCCGACGAACTCATAATCGGTTTCACCACGCACGGCATTCCGATTTCTTCCACTGCCTGACGGAATTCCTCTTCCGTGTTGGCGAAGCGGTAGGGCGAAGTGGTTACGCCCAGCTCTTCGGCTGCCAGACGGCGGATACCTTCGCGGTTCATGGTCAGCCAGGCAGCGTGGGCCGTAGGCGTCACATGGAAACCTTGTTTTTCAAGTTCGACAAGGGTAGGAGTGGCAATTGCCTCCACTTCCGGAATGATGTGGTCGGGCTTTTCTTCGCGAATCACCTTTTCCAGCGTTTCGGCATCGAGCATGCTGAACACATGGCTGCGGTGAGCCACCTGCATGGCCGGCGCATTGGCATATTTGTCGCATGCCACCACTTCCACACCGTAGCGTTGCAGTTCGATGGCCACTTCTTTACCCAATTCACCGCTACCCAGAAGCAGCGCCTTTTTGCCGACCGGAGTCATTACAGAACCTATTTTAGTCATATTTACAGAGTTTTTATGTTATGGATAGACAAAAGTACGAATAAAAAGTGATTCTTTTCCTTTGATTGCCAGATATTATTTTCGATAGAAGAACAAAAAGCTGATAATAACGCCCTCAAAACAATGCCCTTATGTCGGATTCTTTTGACAGAAGAACAAAAGAACAAAAAAGCTGATAATAACGCCTTCAAATTTATGTCTTTATGTTCTTATGTCTGAATTTCTGTAAGAGTTTACGGTTTACTGAATCCTGCTTCTGTCTTTCTGTCCGAAGTTTTTTGACAGAACAAAAAGAAGGTGTGTCAAAAAGCACACCTTCTTTTTTTAGCACAAAGCCCCGACTTTCACAAGCTGGGGCTTTGTTATTACCTAAAGATTTTGTATCTTTAAGCATAAAGATCTATACATATGACAAAGATACATTTTCGTCCATACACTCCCAACCAAACGGTACTTTTTCCGCAAAGAATCGATGAAGATATTGCAGAAAACGATCCTGTACGCATGGTTGACGCTTTGGTTGAAAGCCTGAATCTTGAAGGTTTCAGGAAGTTATACAAAGAATGCGGCCGTAGTCCTTACCATCCCAAGATGATGCTAAAGGTTATCTTGTATGCCTATATGAACAATATATACTCCTGCCGGAAAATAGAAAGGCTTCTTCATCGTGATATCCATTACATTTGGTTAGCCGGTTATGAGAAACCGGACTTTATTACTATCAACCGTTTCCGTAATCGGGTGAAGAAGGAGATTAACGAAGTGTTTACCCAAACCGTACTTCTGCTTTCATCCAAAGGTTTCGTCAGTCTGAATGTGGAATATATTGACGGAACAAAGATTGAGTCCAAGGCCAACAAATATACTTTTGTATGGCGGAAGACTGTTGAACATAATCGTGAACGCCTGATGAAGAAAATCAGGGTTCTGTTAAGCCAAATAGATGACGTCATCGCTCAGGAAAAAGCTTCGGAAAACAACGATGGAATTGAGTTTACCCCTTCCATGTTGACAGAAATGGCTGGGGAATTACGCAATGCCCTTGAACAGGCTGCAGAACCTTCCACGAAAGAGCAGAAATCAGAGCTGAAAAAGAAACACAAACAGCTGAAAGAACTGGAAGCACATAGAGATAAGCTTCAGGAATACAACACCCATTTGGACAATCTTCAGGATCGCAACTCTTATTCCAAGACAGACAAAGAAGCCACCTTTATGAGAATGAAGGAGGATGCCATGCGTAACGGTCAGACAAAGCCCGGATATAATCTTCAGATTGCTACGGAAAATCAATTCATTATCGATTATTCTCTTTTTCCGAATCCGACTGACACCTTGACGATGATTCCCTTTCTGAAGTCCTTTGCCGACAGATACGGTCGGTTGGCTCATACGGTGGTTGCTGATTCCGGTTACGGATCAGAAGAGAATTATCACTTTATGTCGGAAAACGGGATGGAAGCATACGTCAAATACAATTATTTCCACATGGAGCAGCGGCCAAGATTTAAACCGAATCCTTTTAAAGCCGAAAACTTTTTCTACAATGAAGAACAGGATTACTGCGTCTGTCCAATGGGACAAAAGATGCAGAGGGTAGGTACCAGGCATACGAAAACCGAATCCGGATATGTAGTCGAATATGCCAGGTATAGGGCTGTCAGATGCGAAGGATGTCCGTTAAGATGTCTGTGTTTTAAAGCTAAAGGAAACAGGACGATAGAACTGAATCACCGGCTCAGGATATACAAACAGAAAGCCCGGGAACTTCTCTGTTCCGAAGAAGGGCTGAAACACAGAGGGCAAAGGTGTATAGAACCGGAAGCTGTATTTGGACAGATAAAATACAACATGAACTACAAGCGCTTCCGTCATTTTGGAAAGGAGAAGGTTCTTATGGACTTTTCCTTCCTGGCCATCGCCTTCAATATAAAAAAGATGTGTACCAAGATGAATAAAGAGGGGATAAATTGGCCAATTAAACACCTTTACGGCATTATTACCGATCATTTAAGCTATTGGGAACAAAATAATCGAGATTATCTTCAGAATATCGCTGCCTGAAAAAGTTAACTACGCTCTTATCGCTGATAAAGAAAAGAGGGTGAATCGCGTATTACGACACACCCTCTTTTCTTTATCGTTCACCGAAGGGTTTTTATTTTACCAAAGAGGCAACCAATTCGCCTTCGTTTTCAGTGATGTTCAATTTACCTTCGCGGCCAAGCCAGCCAATTGCTGCGTAAACTTCTTTTTCTTTCAGCTTGGTTACTTTTCTCAATTGCTTCAAATCCATAGACTCAACTGCATCAAGTGCTGTCCACACTTTGCCTGCCCAAGAGCCGATAAGTTCAACGTTCATACTTACTTAAATTGATTAATATATGTTTGTTTCGGCGGCAAAGTTACTAAAAATATTTAATTCTGCTTGCGAAAATTTATTATTTTTATGTTTTATAACATAAAATATTTTCGTTTATTATAGAGGATTGTACGTAAAAGCTTGATTTTTAGTTGTATAATGGTGACGGGTGTGAAGGAGTGGATATGGCTACCGAAAATGACGGTTGCAAAAAAAGGCGATTTATCCCCATAGGTCTGTGTTTTTCTGCTTAATTTTGTAACAGAAAACGCGAAAAGAACGAATATGAACGGACTTGTGGTAAAAAATACGGGTAGCTGGTATGTTGTCAAAACCGACGACAACCGCTTGGTGAATTGCAAAATCAAAGGAAACTTTCGTCTGAAAGGTATCCGGACAACCAATCCCGTATCGGTAGGCGACAAGGTGACGATAGCCGAAAATGCCGACGGTACAGCCTATATCACAGCTATCGAGCCGCGCACTAACTACATTATCCGTCGTGCTTCCAATCTGTCGAAGGAGTCGCATATCATTGCTTCCAATCTCGATCAAGCGTTTCTTGTCATTTCGTTGGTCAACCCTATGACAGCCACCGTGTTCATCGACCGTTTTCTTGCCACAGCCGAGGCCTATCGTGTGCCGGCGGTGCTGGTAATCAACAAAATTGACCTTCTCGACGAGGAGGGCCGTGAATACTGCGATGCGTTGCGCTATCTGTATGAGACGATAGGCTACCGCGTGATGGAGGTGTCGGCCGAAACAGGGGCAGGCATCGATGAACTTCGCTCGATGCTGGCGGGAAAGGTGACCCTGCTTTCTGGCAATTCCGGCGTGGGCAAGTCGACGCTCATCAACCGTCTGATTCCCGGACTCGAAGTGAAGACGGCCAGCGTTTCGTCGGTTCACCATACGGGCATGCACACCACCACGTTCTCCGAAATGTATCCGCTGCCCGACGGCAACGGCTATATTATCGACACTCCGGGCGTGAAGGGTTTCGGAACAATCGATTTCAACACAGAGGAAGTAGCGCATTATTTCCCTGAAATTTTCAAAGAGTCGGAAAACTGCCGCTACAACAACTGTACGCACATCCACGAACCCGGCTGTGCCGTGAAAGAGGCGCTGGAGGAACACCGCATCAGCGAGTCGCGCTACACGAGCTATTTGAGCATTATCGAGGACAGCGCCGACGACAAGTACCGCAAGCCATTTTAGGCAACAGCATTCAATCCGAATTTGCTTTTAACATATAACACTAAAATCTAATCAAAATGAAATTCTTTATCGACACAGCCAATCTCGAACAGATTCGTCAGGCCCAGAACATGGGCATCCTCGACGGAGTGACAACCAATCCGAGTCTGATGGCAAAAGAGGGAGTCAAGGGAAAAGAGCAGATTTTCAACCACTATCGTCAGATTTGCAGCATTGTGGACGGACCGGTGAGCGCGGAAGTGTTTGCCACGGACTATGAAGGCATGATTCGCGAAGGCGAGGAACTTGCCTTCATCGACTCAAAAATCACCGTAAAGCTGCCTTGCACGAAGGACGGTATCCGCGCTGTGAAATATTTCTCGTCGAAAAACATTCCAACCAACTGTACGCTCGTCTTTTCCGTAGGACAGGCACTGCTGGCAGCCAAGGCGGGTGCCACTTATGTGAGCCCGTTTATCGGCCGTCTTGACGACATCTCCGAGGACGGCATCGCCATGGTGGGACAGATTGTGAAGGTGTTCCGCACTTACGGCTTCAAGACACAGGTGCTGGCTGCTTCCATCCGCCATACGAACCACATTCTCCGCTGTCTGGAAATCGGAGCCGATGTGGCTACCTGTCCGCTCAAGGCTATCGAAGGCCTGCTCAACCATCCGTTGACCGACAAGGGGCTGGAGATATTCGTCAATGACGCCGCTAAAATGCAATAGTTCTATTCTGAATACGAAGAACAAAGGCTGCCGTTCCGAAAGGGAAGGCAGCCTTTGCAGTAAGGACTGAGTCCTTTGACTAGATATTCTGGGTAAATTCTGTCAGTCGTGCTTCGAGGTCGGCAGTCGAGAGGCGCAGGGAGAGTTTTCCCTTGTATGCCATGGAAATGTTGCCCGTTTCTTCCGACACGATGATGGCGATGGCATCGGTGGCCTGCGACATACCCAATGCCGCACGGTGGCGAAGGCCCAACTGTTTGGGCACGTCTTCGTCATGCGAAACAGGCAGAATACAGCCGGCGGCGCTGATACGGTCGTTGGCAATAATCATCGCACCGTCGTGGAGAGGGCTGTTTTTGAAAAATATGTTTTCAATGAGCCGTTGGTTGATTTCCGCATTGATGATGTCGCCGGAGTGTTCGTACGTGTCGAGAGGCACGCTCTGCTTGATGATAATCAGTGCGCCCGTCTTGCTTTTCGACATGTTCTTGCAGGCGTAGACAATGGCCTGTACCCATGGTTTCTGTGCGAGGTCGGCACCGTCTTTCTTGCGCTTGAAAAGTTTGTGGATAAACCTCCAGCGCTTGTGGGAGCCGATGTCCACCAGAAAACGCTTGATTTGTTCCTGGAAAATGATGACAAGAATGAGCAGACCGATGTTCATGAACTTGTCGAGAATACGCCCGGTCATCTCCATTTGAAGGAAAACGGAAGCCACCACCCAAATCAGGATGAACGCCAGCACGCCGAGGAAGATGCTCAGTGTGCCCGATTCTTTCATGATTTTGTAGACATAGTAGAGGATTGTCGCAACAATCAGAATGTCTATGATATCTTTAATCGTTAATGCCATGTTGCTGTTCTTGATAGTCCTGCAATTTGTTTACTATTTTCACTGTTTCCACGGCTTCCTTTACGTCGTGAACGCGGAGAATCGATGCGCCTTGCAGCAGTGCCATCGTGTTGAGGACGGTCGTGCCGTTGAGCGATTCAGCGGGAGTGGTGTTCAATAGCTTGTATATCATCGTTTTTCGCGAAATTCCTACCAGCAGCGGCATTTCCAGCGTGTGGAACACGTTGAGCTCCGCCATCAGCCGGTAGTTCTGCTCGAGGGTCTTGCTGAAGCCGAAACCGGGGTCGACGATGATGTCGGTGATGCCGGCCAGTTCCGCAGCCTTGATTTTTTCAGAGAAATATTTCAGAATGTCGGCCGTGAGGTTGTCGTAGTCGGTCAGCTGCATCATGGTGTGCGGATTGCCGCGCATGTGCATCATGATGTAGGGCACTTTCAGTTCCGCCACCGTCGCCAGCATATCCCTGTCGAGTTCGCCGGCGGAGATGTCGTTGACAATCTGGACACCGAAATTTTCCACACAACGGCGGGCTACACCGGCACGGAACGTGTCGACCGACACGACGGCTTCCGGAGCAATGCCGCGCAGAATTTCCAGCGCGTTGGCAAGCCGCGCATATTCTTCGTCGGGCGAAATGTCGTCAGCCATCAGGCGGGAAGAGTATCCTCCCACGTCAATCATGTCGGCTCCCTCCGACAGGAGCTGTTCCACCCGTTGCCGAATCCGGTCGTTGGTATTGCAGCGGCTCCCTTCAAAGAAAGAATCGGGAGTCGCATTCAGTATCCCCATCACTTGCGGACGGCTGATTTCCAGCAGGCTGCCGCCTATGTTGAGGGTATATGGCTTGAATTTTGTCATGTGTGCAAAATGTTCTGTTCCTTCCATGCGAAATTAATGCAATAATTTGCCATTACAAAACATTTCGGTGAAATTCCGCCTTTATCCCAGCAGTTGGTACAGGAAAATGGAAAGAATGGCCAGCGGAGCGATGTAGCGGAGACTGAAAACGATGCTTTTGTAGGTGCGCACCTTCAGCGTCTCGTCGTTGGTAAGCTGGCTTCTTACCAGTTTCTTGTCCATAAACCAACCGGCAAAAATGGCGAACACGATGCCACAGACCGGCATCAGCAGGTTGGCTGTCGTGAAGTTGAACAGGTCGAATACGGTCATGCCGAAAATTTTCCAGTCGGCAGCCGCACCGAACGACAGTGCGCAGAGCGAGCCGAAAACGATGGCGATGACGGTGTTGAGCATCGAGGCCTTTTCGCGGGTCATTTTCCATTCTTCGCAGAAGAAGGAGATGGAAATCTCGCTCATGGAGATGGTCGACGTTATCGATGCAAGGAAGAGCAGGAAGAAGAAGGCCGTCGCCCATATTTGTCCGCCGGGAGTTTGCGAGAAGATGTAGGGCAGCACTTCAAACACCAGCTTCGGACCTTCGGTCGGCTCGATGCCGTAGGTGAAAAGGGCAGGGAAGATGATGAGGCCGGCCACGATGGCAAACAGCGTGTCGAGTCCGGCGACAATAGAGGCACTGCGAACCAGCGGCACATCCTTCTTGAAATAGGAGGCGTAGGTGATGAGCGTGCTGACACCCAGACTGAGCGAGAAGAACGCCTGTCCGAGTGCTCCGAGCATCACTTTAGGCGTGATTTTCGAGAAATCGGGAACGAAGAGGAACTTCAGCCCGTCGGCTGCTCCCGGCATCATCAGCGAGTTGACGCAGAACACGAGCAGAATGACAAACAGCAGCGGCGTCATGATGTTCGACATACGTTCGATGCCGTTTTTCAGCCCTTTGCGGATAATCAGGTAATTGAGCAGCAGAAAAACGATGGTCCACATCAGCGAGCGGTTCGACTGTGTGGTAAATTCCTGGAAATAATTGGCCAGATAGTCGGGCGAACTGTCTTTCAGTCCGCCGGCCACTGACTGTATTGTGTATTCCAGCGTCCATCCGGCCACCACCGAATAGAAGCTGAGAATCATCAGCGACGACAGGATGCCGACATAGGAAATCAGATGCCATTTGCTTCCTTTCCGTTCCAGTTTCTGGAACGCTCCCAGCACATTGCTGTGTGACGAACGTCCGATTAGAAATTCCGAACAGATGATGGGTACGCCGATGGCAAATACGAAGAGAATATATATCAGCAGGAAAGCCCCTCCGCCGTGTTGTCCGGCTTCATAGGGAAATCTCCAGATGTTGCCAAGTCCGATGGCCGATCCTACACTTGCGGCAATCACCCCGATGCGGGTGGCAAATTGTGCGCGTGGTTTACTCATTGTCTTTTCATTTTTTGTTTCAGCGGATTGATGTGTTCCGCCGGACGATTATTTAATTCATTAATTGTAGATTCAGTCGGTGGTGTAAGTGTGTCGGCAACGGTTTCCGACAGGCTGTCGGGAATCGTCACCGGCTTTTTCCCGTCCGGGACGCATAGTGCTGTCACGGCCGAAACAATCGCCAGAATTGCGGCGAGCAGAAGGATTCCAGTTCGTTCATTTTTCGTAAGGCGTGACATGGCTTGTAATTGTTTAGCCCAAAAGCTTGTTGATAAGCACGGCGGCAATCAGCAGAGGCGCAATGTAGCGGATTATGAACAGGATGGTCGGCACGACGGCTGAGCGCATGGTTCCGCGGTTGGTCATTTCGTCGCGCAGGAAAGATTTTGGAAGCACATGGCCGACGTAGATGCACACGAATATCGCCACTACGGGCAGCATGATGTTTGATGTCAGATAGTCGAGCGCGTCGAAAATGGTCTTGCCTAAAATTTGCAGATGCGACAACGGGCCGAGCGACATGGCGCAGATGCTGCTAAGCAGGAACAGGGGAACGAGTGTCACATAGCAGGCTTTTTTCCTGTGCATCCGGAATTTGGCGGCAAGGAAGGCGATTGTCACCTCAGCTACCGAAACGGTGGAAGTCAGCGCCGCTACCACGAGCAGGAAGAAAAACAGAATGGACCATAGCTGTGTGGCGGGCATCTGTGTGAAAATTTCAGGAAGCGTGACGAAAATCAGTGTGACACCCTGAGTGTCGCTTGTGATTCCGAACGACTTTACAGCCGGGAAGATGATGAGTCCCATCAGTACGGCAACCAGAAAGACCAGACCGGAAACAGTGACTGAAGTACGCGCCAGTTTTGTCGTTTTCGGATAATAGGAAGAGTAGGTAATCAGAATTCCCATACCGAGACTAAGCGAAAAAAATGCCTGACCTACAGCACTGATAAGCACTTGCGGGTTCATTTTCGAAAAGTCGGGGCGGAGGAAAAAGTCCACACCTTCCATCGCGTTGGGCAGTGACAGCGCAACGCAACAGAACACGACGAGGATGACGAACAGCAGCGGCATCAGCGTGTTCGACATTCGTTCGATACCTTTCTTTACACCGCGCAGTAACACAAGAATATTGAGCAGAATCATGACCGAAGTCCAGAAAGCGGGCCGCCAGCCGGTCGACAATGATTCGTTCATAATGGACGAAAAGACGGCAGTGCGGTTCGGAGCCGTATCAATACCAGCATAGAGTTGGTTGGTGATTGACATCCATAGATATTCCAATGTCCATCCTGCCACTACCATGTAGTAAATCAAAATCAGATAGGAGGCAAGGACGGCCGTTGCACCGATGATCCACCAGGGCTTGCCCGGAGTGAGACGGCGGAATGCGCCCACAGAATCGGAACCGCTGCCGCGGCCCAACGAAAATTCTGCCAGCATGACGGGGATACCCATCAGCAATACACAAACCAGATATGTGACCAGAAATATTGAACCTCCGTTGTTCTGAACTTCATAAGGGAATCTCCATACCGTTCCTAACCCTACAGCCGAACCTACGGTTGCGGCAATTACTCCCAACTTGGAAGTAAACGTTGCTTTCGAACTCATTATGTTGTTTATTCAATTTTACTGCAAAATTACACAAAATACTCATTAGGTTGAAATTTTTAAGTCTTTTTCTATGAAAAATTTAATATTTTCGGAAAAATGCCATTATTAGTTTCTTTTTGTGATATTGTGGGCTGGCGGTATGTGTTTTCGGATTAATTTGTAAACCATTCAGCAGACTGATTTGTTAAATGACTATTTATTGGGCGGAAAGTTTGATTTTTCTCAATTATTTTTGTTACTTTACAAGTAAAATAGAAGAGAATGAAATTTTTATATAAAATACCCCGTAATCTGTTGAGTATTGTGGTGACGGCTGCTGTGCTTTATCTGACGTTGTCGCCAAATATTGGGGCAGGAAGCGGTCTGTTTTCGTTTCCCGGTGCCGACAAGGTTGTTCATGGGCTGATGTTTTTTGCCGTGGCGTTTTGCTACTATCTGGATTTTGGACGCTCTGAAAAGTATTCCAACCGTCAGGCATTGCTGTTTATCTGTTTCGGACTGTCGTTGGCTTTGGGTTGCCTGACAGAAGAATTGCAGACGATGATGAAATTTGGCCGTACCGGCGATATCTATGATTTGCTGGCCGACTGTGCGGGTATTGTGGTCGGTTTGCTGACTGCCCGCATGCTGTTGTTTAAGGACGACAAGAACACTTAGAATGGAAGAAGAACACAAAAAAGAAGAAATAAAGAAAAAGCCCCGCAAGCGTTTCCGCTTTCGGAAAGTGCTGAAATGGATAGGGATAGTAATGGTAGTGGTGATATTGCTGCCACTGCTGCTTTATGTGCCTCCGATTCAGAATGCGGTGAAGGACATCGTGTCCGAAAAGGTGTCGGAAGCGACAGGACTCGACATTTCCATAGGCCGCTTTATGTTGAAATTTCCGTTACGGGTGGCAGTCGACGATTTTCTGGTGCTCGACGAGCATGCCGACACGATGGTGGCAGGCAAGGCTCTGGAATTGCACGTAAAGATTCTGCCTGTTTTTCGTGGAAAGGTTGTAGTCGGGAAACTTGCGCTTGACAATGCTGCCTATCGGATGGTCAGTTCCGATTCGTCGATGGTGCTTTCTGCCCGATTGCGGCATTTTGAGTTGGGGCGGAGCAGTGTCGGACTGCTGGCAAGCCAAATAGATTTGTCGGAAGCTGAACTCGACGGCGCTGACGTGACGATAGCCATGGATGTGCGCAAGTCGCAACCTACGCCTCCCGACACTTCGGCTGCTTCTCCGTGGCTGATTAACTTGAAACGGTTGAAACTGAATGACATACGCTATCGTATGGCGATGATGCCAACCATCGACAGCCTGGATGCACATATTCCTCAGGCGGAGCTGCAAAATCTGGCATTAAACATGAGCACCTCGATGGTGAAGGTGGGAGGTCTGACCGTTGACAAGTTGGCGGCTGCCTATATCCTGCCCACAGCGGAGGCCGTCGAGGCGTTCGGCTATGTTCCTGCCGACACGGTGGTCGTTGATACGGTGGCGCCGTCCGAAGAACCGTGGGCGATTCTTGCCGACAGCCTTCGTATCAGCAATTCTACTGCTGTCTATGCCGTGAGAGGGGCAACGCCGGCCGAAGGACTGGACATGAACTGCCTGTCGGTGGAGAATGTGAATATCGCCATCGACAATTTCTATAACCGCGGAGCAAAAATCCGTGTTCCTATTCGTGACATCCGTCTTCGCGAACGGAGCGGGCTGGACCTGCGCCGCTTGTCGGGTACGTTTGAAATGGGCGATTCAGCCATACAGGCCAGTGATTTCCGCTTAGAAACCCTTTTGTCGTCGCTATCCCTCAATGCTCGGGTGGAAAACGGGCTGTTAGCGAACGATTCGACCGCCCGGGTGGATGTGGCGTTGGAGTCGAGCATTTCGCTGGAAGAGGTGGGAACGGCAATGCCTGCCATTCGTCCGCTGACTCGTGGCATATCGCGTGTGAAAAACGCAGAAGCCAAAGTGCAGTTGCACGGTACGGCGGAGAAACTGGATGTGGAAGCTGTGGCGCTGAAAGTGCCGGGCATCGTCACGTTGGATGCAAAAGGGGCGGTGGAGAAACTGACCGATCCGAAAAAACTTTCGGGCGACATCACCATGACCGGACGGCTGACCGGCGGTGAATATTTGCACCGCGTCATGCGGCTTGACTCAACGTTGCGTGTACCGAATGTGAATCTCCGCTGTCGTGCCGATTACCGGAACTCCCGACTGGCAGCCCATCTGAGGGCACTGGTGGATACGAGCCGTGTGGTGCTCGACGGAAACTGGGCAGTGGAACGTGAGCGTTACCGTGGTTCTCTGTCGCTGACGGGCTTCGATGTGCGCTCCTTTATGCCGCGCGGCACTATTGGCATTGTTGACGGCGACATTTCTGTCGACGGCCGCGGGTACAATCCTTATAAAATGCAGACCGTGTGCAGCGCAGTCATCAACGAAGCCAATTATGACGGTGTGACTTATCGCGACCTGCTTCTCGACGCTTCGCTCGACAAGGGCGACTATCAGGTAGATTTCAGCTCGCTGAACGAGTTTGCCGATGTTACATTGAACCTGAAAGGACGGATGACTCCCGACCGCTATATGGCGCGCATTGTGGGTAACGTCAACAACATAGACCTGAACCGGATGAATCTTTCTGCCGACAGGCTTGGCGGCGGCATGAACGTGCATGCCTTTGTCGACGCCGATTTGAAGCGCGACTATTATGCCGGGCTGGTGCGGCTGTCGGAATTGCGGCTGCAAATGGCGGAGTCGACGTTTTCGACCGACAGTCTGAATGTCGGGTTCCGTGCCGATTCGGCCAGTACGAACCTGCGCCTGCGCAACAATGACTTGCTGCTGTCGTTCCATTCTCCGCTGGCCATGTTCCCGATGCTCGATACATTGGCGAGAACGGGGGCGGCGTTGGACACCATGCTCCTTGCACAGCGTCTGAAAGTCGACGAACTGCAACGTACGCTGCCTGACTTTACGTTTGAAATGAAGTCGGGAAAACGCAATATCCTCTATACGTATTTGTCGAATATGGGTGTGACATACGACGCGATGCATGCGGAAATGGAAAATTCCGACCGTCTGCGCATCAACTCCGATATGCGGGGACTGCTGGCCGGAGGGCTGGCGCTTGATACGCTGATGCTCGACAGCTATACGGAAGCCGACAGCCTGCATTATGCCGTCAATGTGCGGAACAGCAAGCAGAACAATGTGCTTTTCAAGCGAGTGGATGCAGGTGGATATGTAACGGACAACAAACTGTCGTTGGCACTGAAGCAGGTAGACAAAACCGGTACGACGGGCTTTGACTTCGGTACACTCCTGTCGGTTGCCGATTCGGTGGTGACCTTGAGTCTGTTCCCGCAGAAGCCGGTCATCGCATTCCGCAATTGGGAAATAAACGACGGCAATTATCTGTCGCTTGACCTGCGAAACCGTTCGTTGCTTGCCGACATGAAAATCAAGAGCGGCGACCACAACTATCTCAATATCTACACGGCAGAAACGAACGCCGAATATCACGGGCTGAATGTCGACCTTGCCGGTATCGAACTGGGAGAATGGCTGACCTTCTCTCCGTTTGCGCCTCCGGTGGAAGGTACGCTTGCTTCGGAATTCAAACTGTTCTATTACGACAAATATGTGTGGGGCGATGGCAATGTGGGCATCAGTAACTTGCGCTACGGCAAACGGCGTGTCGGTGACATCGGTCTCACGACGCGGGTGGCCTATCTTGGTCAGGACAATCGCCTGATGGCTAAGGCAGCCATGAACGTCGACGGCCGTGAGGTGGTGAACGTGACCGGCTACCGTAATGATTCTCTCGACGAATCGACTTACGATTTGAAGTTGGACATCAAGCGTTTCCCGTTTGCTTCGGTCAATGCCTTCCTGCCTGATGTGGTCGGCAATATGGCCGGTTATCTGAACGGTTCTATGGCCGTGAAGGGTACTTTGAACGCGCCGGAAATCGACGGGTACGTGCAGTTTGATTCCGCTCGGGTGAACATGCCTGTGTTCGGCAGCAGCCTGGCATTCGACACGGTGCGCATTCCGGTAGAACAGGGAACGGTGAAATTCAATCGCTTCGGCATATTCGGACAGAACAAGAACGCCATCAACTTTGACGGCGAAGTCCGTTTGCAGCCTTTCGACAGAATGTATGCCGACTTGAAAATCAACGGTCGGAACGTGCAGATTGTGCAGGGCAACAAGACGAGCAAGTCGGAACTCTATGGTAAGGGCTTCATCGACGTGATGGCAAGTGTGAGAGGTTATCTGAACGAGTTGGACATGAGCGCGTCGCTGTCGGTGCTTTCGGGTACGGACCTGACGTATGTCATGCAGTCGGATGCCGTAGCGGTAGCGGAATCGACAACCGACGACATGGTGACATTTGTCGCTCTCAACGATACGGTGAAGAAGCAGCCGGTCGACACGCTTGCCGCCCGCCCGTTTGCGATGCGCATCAATGCCGTATTGGCCATTCAGCCGAATGCGTTGTTTACGGTCAATCTCTCGCCGGATGGTAAAAACAAGGTTCAAATCAACGGCGACGGTACGTTGAACTATTCGCAGACCTACCAGGGTGATATGAACATGACCGGACGCTATGTCATCAACGGAGGTTTTGCCCGCTACACGCCGCCGATGCTTTCCGAAAAACTGTTTAAGTTTGTGGAAGGCAGCAGTGTGACGTGGAACGGCGACCTGCTGAATCCGTTGTTGAACATTAAGGCAATACAGACCATCAAGGCAAATGTGACGAGCGAAAATCAGGATTCGCGCATTGTGCCGTTTGAAGTGTCGCTGAACGTGGGAAATACGCTCGAACAGCTCGACCTGTCATTTGACTTGAGTACGGACGGCGATGTTTCGATTGCCAATGAACTCAGCTCGATGACCAAGGAGCAACGTTCGTCGCAGGCCATGAACCTGTTGCTGTATAACACTTATACCGGCTCTTCCACTTCGAAAGCGTCGGCCAACCTTTCCGGCAATGTGGTGAACTCCTTCCTTGAGTCTTCGCTCAACAAGTGGGCGGCCGACAATATTTCAGGAGTCGATCTTTCGTTCGGAATCAACCAGTACGACAAGACAGTTGACGGTGCAACATCGACGACCACCAACTATTCTTATCAGGTTTCGAAAACCGTGTTCGACGACCGCTTCAAGATTGTGGTGGGCGGAAGCTATTCTACTGACGCTTCGGCGGAGGACAACCTGTCGCAGAACCTGATTAACGACATATCGTTCGAATACAAGTTGAACAAGACGGGAACGGCCTATGTCAAGCTGTTCCACCACACGGAATATGAAAGTATTCTGGAAGGTGAGATTACGGAAACGGGTGCCGGTTTGGTGTGGAAACGGAAAATTTCTTCGTGGCGCGACATGTTCCGCATTTTCCGTCTGCTCCGCCGGACAAAGAAGGTGCCGGCACCAACTCCTGCTCCAGTTCCGGAACAGCCGGCCGATTCGGCAACGATAACTAACCCGATTATAGAGACAAAGGAATGAGAAAATATATATATTACATATTGGCATTGGTTTCCGCCTGCGGACTGGCGGCTTGCTCCACTACTGAAAAACTGGCGGAGGGAGAAGTGCTCTATACGGGCGTGAAAAAACTGAAGGTCAATGCTCCGAAAGATGTGGAAGTGCCTTCGGGTGTGGAGTCAAACATCAGTACGCTGATTGACGTTCCGGCGAACAATTCGCTGTATTCTCCTTATATCCGTACGCCGTTCCCTGTCGGGCTGTGGCTCTATAACCACTGGTCGCCGAATTCGAAAGGGGTGAAGGGCTGGATTTACCGTAAGTTTGTGGAAGAACCGGTACTGATGTCCGATGTTCGTCCGGACCTGCGTGTGAAGATGATTGACGATATGCTGGACAAAAACGGATTTTTCGGGTCGGCTGCCAGCTACGAACTGCTGTACGATAAGAAAAATCCTAAAAAGGCAAGGGTGAATTATACGGTCAACCTTGCTGTTCCGAAAGTGCTGTCGGAGGTGCGCTATCTGAATGACACGACGGAACTTTCGCAGCTTGTCAACCGTTTTGCCAAGACCGACAGTTATCTTCAGCCGGGAACTGTCTACTGTACGGACTCATTGGCCAATGTAAGAAACAAGATTACCGACCGTCTGCGAAACCGGGGATACTACTTCTTCCGGCCGGAATATCTGATGTATTGGGCGGACACAACTATCGTCGAAGGTGGTGTGGTTGTGCAGATGCGTTACAGCGACAATATGCCCGATGCTGCCAAACGGAAATATAAGGTGGGAAATGTGAATACGCGCATCTTGCTCAACAAGGGTGGGGGATATCCCGATACTACCTACACGGAAAACGGAATGATAGTGCAGATGCAGCCGTCGAACCTGCGCAGCACTACAATACCGTCCTCTATTACGCTGGAAAAAGGAAAGGTTTTGCGGGTAAGGCAGTTGAGCACTACGCAGTCCTATCTGTCACGTCTGGGCATTTTTAGTGCCATTTCGCTGACTGTCACGCCTATCGATTCCGTTAAGTCGGATTCGTTGGATATCGACATTCTTTGCCGTTTTGATACACAGTTGGAAACACAGTTGGAAGCGAACGTAACTTCCAAATCTAACAGTTATTTGGGCCCGGGACTTTCCTATTCAGTGACAAACCGCAACATTTTTGGCGGTGGCGAACGGTTGACGGTGAAACTGACGGGCGCTTATGAATGGCAGGTGGGTAAAGTGTCGAGCGGAAAGCGTTCGGACTTTAATTCCTATGAGGTCGGATTGAACGGCGAACTGGCGTTTCCCCGTCTGTTGGCTCCGCGGTTCATCCCTGCCATAAAAAGGGAAATGAGCTGGACGCGGGTGTCGCTGGGCGGCGATATTATGAACCGTCCGCATTTCTTCCGGATTGTGCAGTTTAATACGGGACTTAACTACGATTGGATGTCGTCGCGCTATTCGCGCAATCAGGTGAAACTGTTTGAACTTAAATACAACAAATTGCTGAAAACTACGGCTGACTTCGACGCCACGATGGAGGCCAATCCGGCTATTGCCATGAGTTTTGCCGACCAGTTTATTCCGCAATTCGGCTATTCGTACAGCTACGACCGAGGATTCGGTCCGGGCAATGACAAGTATCGCCTGTCGTTGCAGGCAACGCTGACGGAAGCCGGTAACCTGTTTTCTGGCATTTGGTCGCTTGCCGGAGCAGGCAGTGACAAGCAGCTTTTCGGTACACCGTTCTCGCAGTTTGTCAAAGGTACGCTTCAGGTTGTCTATACCCACAAGCTGATGGGCGATCATAAACTTGTTACCCGTGTCTATACGGGAGCGGCTTATGCTTACGGCAATTCGGAGGTGGTGCCTTACAACGAACAGTTCTATATTGGTGGTGCCAACTCAATCCGTGCGTTTGCCGTGCGTTCTATCGGACCGGGCAGCTACCATTCTTCCAATCTGACAAACAAGGACTATTACGACCAGACAGGTAACTTCCGTTTTGAAATGAACATGGAATACCGTTTCCCGTTGTTGGGCATGCTGAAAGGTGCCCTGTTTGTCGATGCCGGCAATATCTGGTTGTTGGAAAATGACCCGACACGTCCGGGCGGACAGTTGAACGGCAAAAACTTTTTCAGGGATTTGGCATTGGGAACGGGACTTGGCCTTCGTTTCGATATGGGTATGATTGTAGTGCGCGGCGATTTGGGTGTCGGCATTCACTTGCCTTATGACACAGGCAAGTCGGGCTATTACAATATGAAAAGCTTTGGAAACAGTCTGGCATTTAACCTGGCTATCGGCTATCCGTTCTGATTATTTGTCGTAGTCGCTTTTTCGGAGTGTCTTGAACGAAAGAATATAGATGGTAACGCCGCAGGCTATGGCTGCCATCAGAATTTTTACCCAAACCAGCGGAATGAGAAAGAAAGTGCAGTAGAGCATGGTGGCCCACATCATGCTGATGGCTATTATTTTGGCATGAAGCGGTATGGCTTTGCGTTCCATGAAATTACGGAGATAAGGGCCGAGCAGCCGTTGGTGGAGCAGCCAACTGTAGAGGCGTTCGGAACTGCGCACATAGAGGGCTGCCGCAAGCAGAAGAAACGGCGTAGTGGGCAGGAGCGGCAGAAAAATTCCTACTACTCCTAAGAATACGAAGATGGAACCGAAGAGAATGTAAATATATTTCATCAGTGGAGTTTAAAAGCGAAGGGCTGCAATGTCGTATAGAGAATGCAGTCCTTCGCGTGTATGTTTAGAAAAGTTCCATTTGTGTTGGCCCTTCTTTCTTTTTCTTGGCCGGTTCGTCGGTTGGACGTTCCTCTTTCTCGTTGCTGCTGATAGGAATGATGGGAACATCGGTCGGTGTCGTGATGGTCTCCATCAGCCAGTCGGAGTAATCGGTTGTATAGTCGATGGCCGAGAACATATTGTCCTTCTTCTTTGAGCGTTCCTTTTTGGCAGTCTTGCGGGGTGCAACTTCTTCCAAATCCGTAAACAGAACCTGTACGCCTTGTTTTTCCTTGTGGCTGTCGAGCTCGGATTGCAGCTGTTCGTTGTGGTTGCGAAGGCGTTCTATTTCGTGCAGGAACTTTTCTTCGCTCGCTTTCTGAATGGAGTTGGAATTGTCGATAACTCCTTTCAGTTGGTTGGCAAAATTGCGCGTGTCGTTAAGGCTGGAGCTGAGTGATTCGATTTCGTTGTCCTTAGCTGCCAATGCCTGTGTGTACTCGTTTATTTTTTGCCATTGAATATTGCGCTCCGATTTCAACGCTTCTATTTCTTCTTTCAAGGATTCGGTGCTGTCCTTTTCCTCTTCCAACTTTTTGAGTTCAGCTTTCAGAACATCAACTTCGTTGGTTTTGGCAAAGAGTTGGGCTGCTGATTGCGAAGCCTTGTCGCTTGCCTGACGGAATTGCAGTCTGAGCTGTTCAATTTCGGCAACTGCGGCTTCCTTTTCTGCAATGGCCTTGTTGGCGTTTTCGAGTTGCGCTTTCAATGCTTCAATTTCGCTGTCCTTGGCGGAAAGCTGAGTCGACGATTTTGTGTTAATTTCGTCAGCCTGTTGTAGCAACGCTTTCAATTCTTGAATGTTTTCCGCTTCTGCCTCCTTTTCTGCAATAGCCTTGTTGGCATTTTCGAGTTGCGCTTTCAGTGCTTCGATTTCGCTGTCCTTTGCGGAAAGTTGAGTTGACGATTTTGTATTAATCTCGTCAGCCTGTTGCAGCAATGCTTTCAATTCTTGGATGTTTTCCGCTTCTGCATCCTTTTCGGCAATAGCCTTGTTGGCATTTTCGAGTTGCGCCTTCAGTGCTTCGATTTCGCTGTCTTTTGCGGAAAGTTGAGTTGACGATTTTGTATTAATCTCGTCAGCCTGTTGCAGCAATGCTTTCAGTTCTTGAATGTTTTCCGCTTCAGCATCTTTTTCGGCAATAGTCTTGTTGGCGTTTTCAAGTTGCGCTTTCAGCGTTTCGATTTCGCTGTCCTTTGTTGAGAGAACTGTTGCGGATTCGGCTACGGCTTGCTGTGCAGCGGCCAAATCAGTCTTCATTTGGTCGAATTCAACTGCAAATTCATCGTTGAGTTTGGCAGTTTCTCCGGCTTGGTTTATTTGTTCTTTCAATAATGTTATTTCGGCATCTTTTGCTGCCAATGCAGTTGCCGTTTCTTGTGAACTATGGGCTGCAACGGCAAGGCTTTCTTTTAAAGAGGCAACCTCCTGTTCCAGTGGCTGGTTCTTTTCCTGTGCTTCTATAAGTTGCACTTGTGCAGCATATAGTTCGTCCGAAATCTTTTGTATTTCAGCCTGCAACTGTTGTGCTATTTCGGGTTGTGGCACATTACCGGCTGCGTTTTCCAGTTCCGTAATGCGTTGTTCCAACTGAACTTTTTCGGCGTTGGCTGTTTCCAATTGCTGTTGCAGTGCTGCCATTTTTTCTGCATCTTCAGCCGAAGTTGCAGGATTGTTTTTGGCATTTAACGCCTCTTTGCGGAGCATGATGATGTCGTTGCGCAGCGAGGTGCACTCCTGAAGCATTTGGGTGTTTTCCTCTCTGAGCTTGTTGATTTCTTCTTCGTTTACAGAAGCTACCTTCAACTTGTTCATCAGACTCTTGCATTCAAGATGGTATTGCTCGCGCTCGGCTTCGGCCGTAGCCACTTTGTTTTCGTATTGGTTGATGCGCTCGTTGAGGGCAATTTTTTGGCGGTCGAGGCTGGTGATGCGGGCGCGCAGTTCCTCCATCTTGGCGGTTGATTCTTCCGCTTTTTTGCCGGATTCCTGAAGCCGCTTTTCCAAATTCATCCTTTCTGAAATCCACTCGCTCTTTGCCCTTTCTTCGATGGCCTGTCGGATGTTTTGGGTATAGGTGCTGAAAGTGGTGCCGAATTCCTCGTTGATATATTTCAGTTCGGCATCTCTGTCCACGCATCCTTTGATGAATTCGGGCAGGCTTGCATTGATGATGTCAATGATTTTATCCTTGATTTCATCGTGGATAGCCTTGTCGAAATCAGCTTCTGTCTGTTCCGATTTTTTATCTTCGGCCACGGCTGTATTTGCCGTTTCCTGCTTTTCGTTTTTGAAAGGGTTGATATAGGGCTTGTATTCAGTATTGACGTTGTCCTTTTCATCTTCGTAGATGCTATTGTCGTCAAATCCGAACATTTGTTTTATATTCTTCAGGAAAGCCATAGCTTTTTGTTTTAGTTGTTTGAGTGATTGGGTTTGATTACAATGCCTAAACCGGTTCTGCCGTTGATGCCAATGGTGAGCGGCTCGTCGAAATGCACGATGCGAAGGAATTCCGATTCATAGACAGCCGGTTGGCTGTTGAGGTAATCCGTGTCGCAGATGCCGCTTTTTACACTTTTGTCGATAGTGAAATATCCGACACCGAACGATGTGAGGTTCTGGAAAAAGTGCGTTCCCTGGCTTGGCTCAATGCGGTAGTTGGGCAGCGACGATTCGACGATGAGTCGTGCCGCCGAAATATGCGGCCATTTGACAGGTATTCCCAGTGCCGTGTCGCTCGACCCCCAGCGTCCGGGACCTATCAATATGTAATTTTCGCCGCTTTCGTTGTATTTCCTGTTGATTTTTTCAATCTCGCGGGCAATGAGCGAATTGTTGAACGACGAGAAATGTTCCGGTTTTACATATATAATGTCCTTCACGTTGTCCATCATGCCGTGACCTAGTGCTGTATTGCTCTTGAGAATCAGGGATTCGTCGGGTGTGTCCATTATCTTCTCGTCGAGCATCTCTTTACGGTCGACTATCGGGCGAATTTGCAGCCAATAGACTACGCCTTTCGAGTAGTTGGTTTTGTCGATGTTGCCGGCAAATTCTATTTCCACGGGGCGACGCATTTCAGAAGCACCCTGCGAGAGCATGAAATCGACGATTTCTGCCAATGGGAACACTTTATGCTGGAGCACGTTGGCGAATGTCACGACTTTCCGGCCGTTTCCGCAGTCGTTGTCGCGGATAATCTGGTCCAGGTGGTCGTAAGTGGAAACCATGTATTTCAACGAGCCGTTCTTTGCTGCATCCTGAATGCGAAGTTTTTGGATATTGAATCCGTCGTCGACACTGAAATTGGTGTCCACATCCGTCATGTCGAGAGCGTAGAATTGCGTTTGGGTGTCGCGCAGGGCAAGGTCGAGTGTGCTTGTCTGGAGCACATTGTCGGGGTGGCGGGGAGAAAAGCGCAAAGCCAATCCGCCGTCCACGATATATTTGCCCAATCCGACGGCTATTTCAGCCACGCCGTCTTCCGGCTGTTCGTCGTTGATAGGGTAGTAGTTCAGTGAGCGTCCTACGCCGGAGAAAGAAGGGTAGTAGCTTGTATCATATTGCTTGCCGACTACTTCCTGTATGATAATAGCCATTTTTTCCTGGTCGATAAGATTGCGTGTTGCCGTCATGTAAGCCTTGCTTTCGGCAAAGAATACGGATGCATATACGCCTTTGATAGCGGAGCACAGCAATTTGTACATCTCGTCCTTGTCGTTGAGATGAGGAATCATATAGGTAGAGTAGACTCCGGCAAAAGGTTGGTAGTGGGAGTCTTCCAAAAGGCTCGAGCTACGGATGGCAAGCGGCTTGTCCACTACTTCGAAAAGTGCATAGAAATCCTCTTCCAGTCGTGCCGGCAGTTCGGCTTCGAGGAATTTCTTCAGTATTTCTTCGTCGGATTCTTCTGTGAGGGCAAACGGATAAAGATTGTTCTTGTCCATGAACTCGTCGAAGATGTCCGTACAGAGAACAATGGTGCGCGGAATGGTCAGCGTTACTCCGTCGAAATTGTCACAGATTGGATATTTCTTTATAATGGAGTCGATAAACGCCAGACCGCGGCCTTTTCCTCCCAATGAACCTTGGCCGATACGGGCAAAGTTGGAATAGTAGTCGAAGCGGTCCTTTTTGAAAATGGCTACGACACCTCGGTTCTTCATCTTACGGTATTTGACGATAAGATTGAAGAACAGTTGTTTGACAACAGGAGCTTCATTAATGTCGCGGAAACGGTGTTCCTGGATGATTTCAGCAATAGGGAACATCGCACGCGAATAAAGCCAGCGGGAAATGTCGTTGCGCTGTGCGTGGTAGAGAAGCGATTCGGCCGGTATGTCAAACAGTTTGTTTTGAAGGTCCTTCAAGTCGGTGATGCGCATCACCTCTTCACCTGTTTGCGGATTTTTTATAATAAAGTCGCCGAAACCGAAATTGTCGTAAATCGTCTTGCGGAGATCCTGTGGGAATTTCTTTGAATTCTTGTCGATGAACGATACACCGAGTTTTTCCGCATAAAAGGCATTTTCAACTTCCGACGATTCCAGTATAATAGGAATATATGGGTTGCGTTTCTTTAATTCTTTTGCCAATTTTATGCCGGCAGTCTTGTCTTTTTCTCCGTTATGGGTAAACGACACGTCGGAAATGATTCCTAAAATCTGTCCCTTATATTTTTCGTAAAGCTCTTCCGCTTCTTCGTAGGTGCGGGCAAGCATCACTTTTGGACGTCCGCGCATACGGAGCATCTGTTCGTGCTCATTGAGGGCTTCGGTTGAGAATATGAGCGATTGTTTCAGCAGGAACTTGTAGAGGTGAGGAAGGACGGAAGAGTAGAAGCGCACGGAGTCTTCAACGAGAAGAATGGTTTGAACGCCCACTTCCAGAATGTCGTTGTCACCGTTCAGCTTGTCTTCCATCAGTTTTATGATAGCAAGCAGCAGTTCCACGTTTCCCAGCCAACTGAACACGTAGTCAACACCCGAAAAGTCTTCCTTGGCAAGGCGGCGCGACACTTCGTGGGAGAAAGGTGTCAGCACAACGACTGGAATATTCGGATATTTTTTCTTGATTACTTTTGCTTCCCGGAAAGGTTCGCCTATGTCAACGCCCGGCATGGCGATGATAAGGTCGTAGGCTTTTGCCTCAAGTGACTCGTAGGCTTCTTCGAAACTTCTCACCTGTGCCACACGGGGTGGAGAACTCAAATTCAGTGAGGTGTATTCGAAATAGAGCTGTTCTTCCACGCGTCCGTCTTCTTCCATCATGAAGGCATCGTAGGGCGATGCAATAAGGAGTACATTGTATACTCGCTTCTGCATGAGGTTTTGAAACGCCGTATCGCGTAGATATAGTTGGCTAAGTTTTGCTTCGTTCATTGTTTAGATGTAAATATAAAGACAAATTTAATACAATTTTTTTAGTTAGCTCCGCTTTTCTATATATAATTATGTGGTAAAATGAGGCATGTTTACGCGTGTTCTGGAAGTGCATAAAAATGTTCTGCATGTAATCTGTTGGTTATTAAATATATGTTTGATTTATGTAAAATTTCTTCAAAAAAAGTTTGTGAAATATTTGGAGTGTAATGAAAAAGTCTCTACCTTTGCACT